>WNGI01000253.1_pt1 | contig 53192 bp, 37 predicted proteins | sample 5400621 | NCBI WGS metagenome assembly WNGI01 (sample SAMN13153374, study PRJNA577476) | soil metagenome | isolation source: 20 cm soil or saprolite under Garry oak tree replicate 1 | place: USA:California | collected 2016-06-15 | reverse complement strand
GCCCGGAATCGAGCTGCGCCTCCCAATCAACCTTGACCACGTCGAAATAGGGATAAAAGTGCTCGAACACGTTCCAGGCGATGAGCATGGCTGCGAGCCGCGTCCGCTCGTCCTGTGGATCATCCACTACGAAGCGAACAGCCTCGAGCGCACGAGACAGCCGTTCGAGCGTGTCCCGGGCGGAGTGCGGCAACGTTCCGAGCGAGTCGCTCCACAGCGTGAGGGGAATGCGCGCCCGCAGCCCTCCGCCCAGCGTCCGGTCGACCGTCTCACCGGGCGCCGGCCGCGCGTCGAACAGGGCACCAGAGAGCGTATCGGTGCGCGTGGAAATGCGCAGGGCACGCTTGCCTTCGGCGACACCGTCCGTCGTGACCGCGAAATCGTAGCCAGGGCTGCGGGCAAACCAGCCCACCAGGTTCTCGGCGGCTTCGAAGCCGGGGTTGGCGATCGAGACTGGTGACCGCGATCCGTCCCTGTTCTCGACGGTCAGCTCGAAATCGTCGACCAACAGCGTTCCGACGCCCGCCAAAAACACACCGAACACCACCTGGCGCGCGTCGCGATCCACAACGCCGGTGATGTCGAACGCCCGCCACTGTTCGCTCGTGATCGGGCGATCGTCCATGTTCTCGAAAAACCCGCGCTGGTTGTTCGCCCGATCCACGCGCAGCCAGAGGTGCCCGCTCCCGCCGTGCCCTCCTGGCGCGAGCCGCACTTGTGCCCGCAGCCGCACGCGTTTACCGACGAGGGCCGCCGCATCGATGCTTTGGACGATGGTACCGAACCCCTGGCCCTCGGCCGGTACGGCGACGCCGCGGTTAAGTCTGAGACTGCGGTAAGGAGACGCCTTCGACCAATCCAGCCGGACGCCGAGATGCTGCCAGGCGACCGGCTTTAGCCCGTTCGTGTCCGCCGGCCGCCATGGCGCGGCGGGAGTGACTCCCTCAGGATAGATCTGCAGGGTCGGCGCGATGGGGCGGAACAGCTCCTCCAACCGTGTTCGGAGGACGTCCCGTGACGGCGCGTCCCGCACACGGCCAACACCAAAGACGGCGAACTTGTCCCAATCGAGATCGCTCGCCGCGTCACTGGGGTGGAAGAAGCGGACATAGCCGTACAGCTTGGCAAACGCTCGTACATTCGCGAGCGCCGTGGAGGCCTGCACGGCGGGCCTCGGCCCTGCGCCCAGCAGCGGGGCGGTTAGCACTGCGACGATGGCCCAAGTGCTCCGCACGCGTGATTTGGCCACTATGCCCTCGGCGCCGCCGGCTTGGCGGCGTAGATGAAGTCGTAGTAGTCCCGCATCGTCAGGCTGGCCGCCGACTCCTCGTCGACGATCACGATCGCATCGCGGTGCAGCTGCAGCGCGCTCGCCGTCACCATGCTCGTCACCGGTCCCTCGACCGCCTGCGCGATCGCTTTCGCCTTAGTCTTGCCGCTCGCCACCAACAACAGCTGGCGGGCTTCGAGGATCGTTCCCACACCCATCGTGATGGCGTACACCGGCACGTCTTCGCGACGCTCGAAGAAACGGGCGTTGTCGTCGATCGTCTGCTTCGACAGCGTCTTGAGCCGCGTGCGCGAGCTGAGCGAGCTCGTCGGCTCGTTGAACGCGATGTGACCATCGCTGCCGATGCCCAGGATCTGCAGGTCGATACCGCCGCAGTCGGCGATGCGCTGTTCGTACCACTGGCAAAAGGCGGGATAGTTGCTGGTCGTGCCGGACGGGATGTTGATGTTCTGCGGCGGGATGTTCACGTGCCGAAAGAAATGCTCGTGCATGAAGTAGTGATAGCTCTGCGGGTGATTCACGTTCAGGCCGACGTATTCGTCGAGATTGAAGGTCGTCACTCGCGAAAAGTCGAGCTGCTCTTTCTTATGGAGCCGGACGAGCTCCTGATAGAGGCCCAGCGGTGTGGACCCGGTCGCCATGCCGAGCACGGCGTTCGGTTTGGTGTTGAGCAGTTCCGCGACGACCTGCGCCGCGAGCTTGCTCATCTGTCCGTAGTCGCGCTGCACGATCACTTCCATCGACGCTCCCTCGGGGAGGTGGGGTCGGTAAACGCGTAGTAAATTGTCGCGGCATGTACCTTTTCGCACTCCTCGGCGCCACGCTGGTTGCACAGGTTCCGTCCATCCCGCTGCCAGAGCACCCGCGACCAGATTTCGAGCGAGCGGAGTGGCTGAACTTGAACGGCGGGTGGCGCTTCGCGTTCGATCCGCGCGCTGAGGGTGAGCGCGCGGGCTGGGTCAGCGGTGAACTGCCCGGCGCGCGCGAAATCCTCGTGCCCTTCTCTTGGGGGGCGCCGCTGTCCGGCGTCCCCGACAGCGCCGATATCGCCTGGTATGCGCGATCCATCACCGTGCCTGCAGCCTGGAGCGGCCGTCGGGTGTTCCTCGTGTTCGGGGCGTGCGATTGGCGCACGACGGTCTGGCTCGACGGCACGAAACTGGGCGAGCATCAAGGCGGCTACACGCCGTTTGCATTCGAGCTGAAATCGGCGACGCCAGGGCGGCCACAGCGTTTGGTGGTTCGCGTGGACGACACCCCGCATCCGTTCAAGCTCGAAGGCAAGCAGGGCTACGGCAAAGCGCGAGGCATGTGGCAGACGGTGTACCTCGAAGCTCGCGGGTCTGACCCGCTGGAGGCCGTGCACTTCACGCCGCATCGCGACCTGGCCGGAGTCGGCGTCGATGTGCGGCTGCTCGAGCCGGCGCCCCGCGATCTGACGCTGCGACTCACGTTCACCAATCGCGACCGCGAACCGGCGGTGACGCAGCGGATCGCGCGCGGCAGGACGGCGGCGCACTTCGACGTCGCGTTGCCGAACGCCCACCGCTGGTCCCCCGAGGATCCGTTCCTGCACGAGGTCGTCGTGAGCGTGACCGCACCGGGGGGCGGGCTGGTCGAGGACGTTGTGCACACCTACTTCGGGATGCGCACGATCTCGGTCGTGAATCTTCCGGGCACGGGTTTCCCGTATGTGGCGATCAACGGCACGCCCGTCTTTCTGCAGCTCACCCTCGATCAGGCGTACCATCCAACTGGCTACTACACGTTCCCGACCGACAGCGCGCTGCGGGACGAAATCCTGCGCGCCCGGCAGATCGGACTGACCGGGTTGCGCGAGCACGTCAAAATCGAAGCCCCACGCAAACTGTACTGGGCCGACCGGCTCGGCGTGCTGATCATGGCCGACATTCCGAACTGGTGGGGTCCACCTGATTCTGTTGCGTTTCACGAGCACGAAGTCGCCCTGCGCGGCATGATCGATCGCGACTACAATCATCCGGCGGTGTTCTCGTGGGTGCTGTTCAACGAAACCTGGGGCCTCCTCACGGGAAGTGGTGACAAGGAGCGCTATCTGCCGGAAACCCAGCAGCGCGTGGCGCGCATCTATCATCTCGCGCGGTCACTCGATTCGACGCGCCTGGTCGAGGACAACTCCGTCTGTTGTCACCGCGGACACACCCAAACGGATCTCAACTCCTGGCACGAATATCTGCCGGGGTGGCGCTGGCAGGAGTACGTGGACCGTGTGAGTGATAGTACGTTTACTTCCTCCTCGTGGAATTTCGAAGCGCCGTGGAAGCAGGGCGGGCAGCCGATGCTCAACTCGGAGTTCGGAAACGTGTGGGGCTACGCGGGCAGCACCGGCGACGTGGATTGGAGCTGGGATTATCATCGCGCGATCGAGGCCTTCCGCCGCCATCCCAAGCTCGCGGGCTGGCTCTACACCGAACACCACGACGTCATCAACGAATGGAATGGCTATTGGCGCTTCGATCGCTCGCGCAAGGAAACGGGATTCGGAGGCCTCGTCGAGGGAATGGCGCTGCGCGATCTCCACTCGGCCGTGTATCTCGCTGTGGGCAATGTTGAGCTGAGCACGTCTGCCCGGCCCGGGGAGCGCATGGACGTATCGCTGTATGCCTCATTCCTCAGCGGCAGCACGGCGCTGGGCGACTCGCTGACGCTACGGGCCGAACTGCGTGGCTGGAATGCGCTCGGTGAGGCGCGGTCGTACGGCACGTACGCGCGTCGCCTGCCGTACCGGCCGTGGATGTCGCAGCCGCTGCCGCCGCTCGCGGTGACGATGCCGAACGAACCTGCCGTCATGGTGCTCGCGGTGCGCCTCGAGGACGCCGCCGGCACGGTGCTGCAGCGCAACTTCACGACCTTCGTCGTCGAGGGCGACACGCCAACGCTGGCCACGCTCGCCGATGGACGGCGCGTGCGCGTCGCACACGTTGCCGCGACGTCCCCGTCGAGCAGTCACTGGTCGCTGAAGCAGTGGACCGTGCTGGCGGATCACAAACTCGACGGCGCCGGCAGCGGCTTTTTCGAGTATCGCATCGCGTGGCCGGCCGATCTTGACGTGCGCGATGTAGCCGGTGCGACCTTTCTCGTCGAAGCCTCGGCGAAGCGACTCAACGGCAAGGACCGCGACACGTTGTCCGCCGCGGGTGGGGACTACATGCGCGGCGGTGGCTTTCACGATCCGAGCCGCAACCCCAATAGCTATCCGATGACGGGCGCCACGCCGTTCCCGAGCGCCGTGACGGTGCGTGTGAATGGCGTGTTGGCGGGCCGCTGGGAGTTGCCCGATGATCCGGCGGACTCGCGCGGCATCCTGAGCTGGCACGCGCAACCGCACGACGGCCATCTTTACGAGGCGGGATCGTATGGCGAGCTGCTGCGCGTGCCGCTGCCCGCCGACGCCCTTGCGCGCGCAGCGCGCGCAGGCGAAATCGTCGTCAGGTTGGAAGTAGACGAGGCGCTGCCAGGCGGGCTGGCAATCTACGGCGCGCACTTTGGGAGGTATCCGTTGGATCCAACCGTGCTGTTCCTGCTCGCCCGATGATGCGGCTCTCGCCTATCGCCGGCGCCGCAGTCTGCCTGCTTGCGGCGTGCACCCTGCGCGAGGTTCGGCAGCCTCCCGCCAGGAGAATCTTCGGGCGGTTGCCCTCCCCCGATGGCCCCTCGGTGGAAGAGTTCACGCTGACCAACGCCCACGGCATTGAAGTGCGGGCGATTACCTATGGCGCCATCATCACGGTCATCCGCACGCCCGATCGCTCCGGGAAGCTCGCCGACATCGTCTTCGGCTTCGACAGCCTCCAGGGATATCTCGCGCAGTCGCCGTACTTCGGCGCCATCGTCGGGCGTTTTGCGAACCGCATCGCACGCGGACAGTTCAGCCTGGACGGGGTGACGTATCACCTCGCCACGAATAACGGTCCCAACTCGCTGCATGGCGGATTGCGCGGTTTCGACAAAGTATTGTGGACTGCGGAACCAGTGCAGAGCGACAGCGGTGCAGGCGTGGTGTTCCACTACCTGAGCCCGAACGGGGAGGAGGGCTATCCCGGCAACGTCGACGTCCGCGTCACGTACATCCTGACGCCGCGCGATGAGCTCGTCGTGGATTACACGGCTACCACGGACAAAGCCACGCCGCTCAACCTGTCACAGCACAGCTACTGGAACCTGCACGGTGACGGGAAGGGGAATATCCTCGATCACGTCCTCACGCTCGACGCGTCGGCATATACACCCGTCGACAGCACGCTCATTCCGACGGGCCAAATCGCTGCTGTGGCCGGGACGCCATTCGATTTCCGTTCACCCACCGCCATCGGGGCGCGCATCGAGCAGCCGAACAAGCAACTGCGCTTTGGTAAAGGATACGATCACAACTGGGTGCTGGACCGGCCGGCGGGAGGGGGAACGGCTCTCGTGCGCGCGGCGCGCCTCGTCGACTCGACGAGCGGCCGCACACTCGAGATCAGCACCAGCGAACCGGGGATCCAGTTTTACTCGGGCAACTTCCTGGACGGCACGATCACGGGGAAGCATGGGGTGGTGTACGGCCATCGCGCCGCGCTCTGTCTCGAGACGCAGCATTTCCCCGATTCACCGAACCACCCCAACTTCCCGTCCACCATCCTGCGGCCCGGGGAGACCTACCACAGCCGGACCGTCTTCTCTTTCGGCCTGCTTCCCTAGCCCCGGCCCCCAGCCCTACATGCTGCGGCGCTGCGCCGTCGGCGGCAGGATGCCGTTCAGCCGCAGGTAGTTCGCTTCCTGGCTGTAGTGATCCGCCCAGTCGCCGACCGTGATCAGGATCGCGGCCGCGCGCGTGAACGGGTTCGGGCCGAAGAGTTGAATCGGTTCATTGAGCTTCGAATCGTCCAGCTTGGCGAACGCCTGCTCGCAGAACTGGAACGTCTCCCGCAGCCGAGCGACGAGTTGGTCCTTGGTCATCGTGCTGTCCACGGCGCCGCGCTGCGGCGCGGGCACGCCGGCGGTCTTACTGCACAGCTGATCGTTGCCCTCATTCGCGAGGTGGACCTGAATCTGCGCGAAGCTCATCTGCGCCGGCGTCGGCCGGTAGTTGTACTTCTCCGCCGGCATCGCCTCGGCGGCGGCGACCAAAATGCGCCCGAAGCGCTGCTGCATCTGGCGGAGCGCGTCCGCGACGGGGCTCGTCGACGCCGCGTGGGCTGGGGCGGCCGACGCGCTGGTGGTGGTCTGCGCAGCCAGTGCCAGGGGCAGCACGGCACTGGCGATAAAGGTGGTACAGATTCGCGACTTCATATGGATCTCCAATGAGGGGAGGTGGATTCTGTCCCAATTGCCCGTGCTGCGCTAGTAAGAGATTCGTAAGGAAAGCGTCTCGCAACACGATGTGATGGCTCACTTTCACGACCTGACGCTTGAACAAACGCGATTCCCAGTTGATACTCAAGTGGGGCGTCGTATCGTTCCTGAACGGCCTCCATTCCTAGCTTTTCAGCGCACTAGCGTACCCTTCTTCGAGAAATGCAGAATAGCTGGCGCACCTTAACCCCGACTCGCGCCAGAGGTCCCAATGATCGATCGCCGCACCTTTATCCAGGATGCGACGGCAACCGCCGCCGCGCTCGCGCTTCCGCCGTACGTCCGCACGCAGCAACCCGACCTCGCTTCGATCTACGCACAAATCGGGCGCCGCCACGACGAGGCGGTGCAGCGACTCCAGGAATGGATCCGCCAGCCCTCGATCGCCGCCGAAAACCGCGGCATGAACGAAGGCTGCGAGCTGACGATGCGGATGCTGCGCGATGCCGGTTTCCAACAGGTGACCAAGGTGCCGAGCGATGGGCAGCCCGGTATCTTCGCGACCCTCGACGCCGGGGCGCGACGCACCCTCGGCCTCTACTACATGTACGACGTCAAGCAGGTGGATCCGGCGGAGTGGTCGTCACCGCCGTGGGACGCCGCGCTCGTCGACAAGCCAGGCCTCGGCAAGGTCGTCATGGGCCGCGGTGCGGTGAACCAGAAGGGTCCCGAGGCCGCATTTCTCGCCGCGCTGCACGCGATCCGCGGCGCGAACAAGAAGCTCCCGGTCAATCTCGTGCTCGTCGCCGAAGGCGAAGAAGAAATCGGCTCCCCGCATTTCCCGCAGATCGTCCGGCGTCCCGAGGTGCTCGCGGCGATGAAGAACGTCCTCGGGATCTTCATGCCGGCGGCCGCCCAGGGGCTCGATGGCGAGGTCACCATCACACTCGGCGCCAAAGGGGTGATCGAGTGCGAGCTGGTGTCGAGCGGCGAGCGCTGGGGACGAGGGCCCCGTGCCGACATTCACTCGAGCAACAAGGCCCGCGTCGACAGCCCGGCCTGGCACCTGGTGGAGGGGCTGGCGACGCTCGTCTCTCCGGACGGCAACGATCCCGCGATCGACAACTATGCCGACAAGGCGCGGCCGCTGTCGGCGGACGAGAAAGCGATGATCGCCGCGGCGGCGGCGCGCATGGACGAGAGCGCCGCGAAAAAGCTGCTCGGCGTCGAGCACTGGGTGCACGACGTGAGCTTCACGGAGGCGCTCGCGCTGCTCATATCCCGTCCCACCGTCAACATCGAGGGACTGGTCGGCGGTTACACCGGCCCCGGCGGCAAGACGATTCTGCCGCATCGTGCCGTGGCGAAGCTCGATCTGCGGCTCGTGCCGGACATGACGGCGGCGGAGTCGCTCGCCGCGCTCAAGGCGCATCTCGCCAAGCGCGGCTACGGTGACATCGAAGTCAATATGACGGGCGGCTACGATCCCACGAGCACGCCCCGCGACGCGTTGGTAATCCGGGCGCAGGAGGCGGTGTACCGTCGCTCGCGGATCGAGCCCATTCTGCTGCCGCGCAACGCCGGTTCCTGGCCGGGCTACGTGTTCACCGGCGAGCCGCTGAAGCTGGCGGCTGGGCATTTCGGCCTCGGACACGGCAGCGGGGCGCACGCGCCCGATGAGTATTACGTCATCGAATCGACCAATCCGAAGGTGCAGGGAATCGACGGCGCGGTCCGCTCCTACGTCGAGTACCTCTACGAAGTAGCGCGCACGCGTTGAGTGCGCGCGCGCTGGTCTGCGCCGGCGTAGCGAGCGCAACACTCCTCGCCACGCCGGTGCAGCAACGATCTGCCCGGCAGCCTGACTTCTTTCCTTTCGCGGTCTGGTACTCGGGCGGCAAGGCGCGCGCGCCGATGCTGTCGCCGCTCACTGCTTCCTCGCGCGTGGAGTGGCGCCGCGATCTGCAGCAGATCAAGCAGCTCGGGTTCAACACCGTGCGCACCTGGGTCGAGTGGGCGGAAGCGGAGCCCCGACGCGGCGAGTATCACCTCGAGAATCTGCGGTTGCTCCTCGCGTTGGCTCAGGAGGTGGGACTCCGCGTCATGGTGCAGATGTACGCCGACGCGGCGCCTGACTGGGTCGGCAAGGCCTATCCGTACGCGCGCTTCGTGACGCAGAGCGGCGTGGCGATTCCGTCCCAGGTTGCGCCCGGATTCTGCACCGACAACCCCGAAATCCGCAGGCTCGTCGACGCCCTCTACGCCGCCGTCGCGCGTGTCGCGTCGCGCTATCCGAGTTTCTACGGCTGGGATCTCTGGAGTGAGCCGCACATCATCAATTGGGCCGAGATCGATTACGTCCCGAACGCGCAGTTCTGCTACTGCCGGGCGACGCAAGCGGCGTTTCGCGCGTGGCTTCGGAGCAAGTATGGCACGCTCGCCGCGCTCAACCGCGCCTGGCACCGCCAATTCGCGGCCTGGGCCGATGTCGAACCGCCGCGCTTCAGTACGATCCTGAGCTACACGGACTACCTCGACTGGAAGGCATTCATCTCCGATCGTCTCGCGGGCGATCTAGCGGCGCGCTACGCCGCGGTGCGTGCCGGTGGTTCGAATCACGTCGTCACTTCGCACGCCGCGATCTCCTCGCTGTTCACCTCGCCCCACGCCGGCGAGGGCGCGAGCGACGACTTTCGCATGGCGGAGCGGGTCGACTTTTACGGCGTGTCGATCTACCCGAAGCACAACCGGCCCGAGACGCATTGGCCCGCCTGGCAGCTGCTCGCAATGCTCGACTTCCAGCGCAGCGCCAACCGCGCGAACCAGGGCTGGTATATCGGGGAGATGCAGGGCGGCGAAGGGAACATCGCCCTCTTGCACGGCGATCCCGTGACCGCGGCAGACCAGCGTCTCTGGGCGTGGTCGGCGATCGCCGCGGGCGCGCGGGCGATCAATGTCTATGCGTACTACCCGATGTCCTCCGGCTATGAATCGGGCGGGTACGGCCTGATCAATCTCGACGGCACGGTCACCGACCGCGCCGTCGCAATCGGGCGGATCGCCCGGATGGTCGACGCGAATCAGCAACTGTTCCTCGCCGCGCATCCCGTGCCGGCGCGCGTCGCCATCGTGTACAACCCGCTCGCGCAGCTCGTCGGCGGCGCCGAGCGGCGCCAGGATTACCCCGAGGCGCACCGCAACTCCCTGATCGGCTACTACCGCGTGTTTGCCGAGAACAACATTCCGGTGGACTTCATTCACCGCAGTGAGCTCGAACGCGGTGATCTCTCGCAGTACGCACTGATCATCGTGCCGTATCCGATCATGCTGACCCAGGCTGCCGCGACCGGCCTGCGGCGTTTTGTGGAGCAGGGCGGCCACGCTGTGGCCGAGGCACGCCTGGCCTGGAACGACGAGCGGGGTTTTGCGGCCGAGGTGATTCCCGGCATGGGGCTGCACGAGGTGTTCGGCGTTCGGGAAAAGCACGTCTGGATGCGGCGCGAGCCGCGGCTGGTGATCGCCGACAGCGGTCCACTGACCGCGGGTCTCCACACCCTGCGCGGCGCGCTGTATGCAAGCACAGTGGACGTGCTGTCGAAAGACGCGCGCGTGCTCGCGACGACGGATGGCGAGCCGGCGCTGGTCGAATCGCGCTACGGCAACGGCACGACGCTGTTCATCGGCTCGTACATCGGCTGGGGGAATCAGCCCGAGCAGCAACGGGACAACACCGAGTTCATTCGCAGGTTGGCTGAGTGGGCGGGGGTCGCGAAGCCCGTCGGCACGTCGCACGACGGCACGATGGGACTGCCGCTCATCGCCAGGCTCCATGAGAGCGCGCAAGGCTACCTGCTGTTCCTGATCAATCATGACTCCGCGGGTCAGGACGTCGCGGTGACGGTGCGGGTCCCGGCCGGCGCCTACACGCTCACCGAGCTAGTAAACGGCGGCGCCGCCCGCTCGGCCAACGCGGACGGCGCCGGAGTTCGCTTCGACACGCGGATCGACCCGAAGAACGCGCAGGTCTGGTCGATACGCCCGCAGTGACTAGCGCTGGTTCACCGTGTTGTCGAGCTGGGGGCGGGTGGCGGCGGTGGTCGACGCAAATAACGTGATGTCGCCGAAGGCGCTGATCGTGTAGAACCGTCCCCTGAAGAACGAGACGCTGGCTCGGCTGAACTTGTCCGTGGTCGAATCGGTGTAGCGCGCGGACAGATTGTACACGCCTTGGGGCAGGGTAGTGAATGTCCCCACTCCTTGGTACGTCACTGGAGCGCTGAGAGGCACGAGCGTCACGGTGTCCCCGATGGTGGCCCTCGCATACAAGTTCAGCGGGTGCGCGGCATTGGCGATCGCGTTCACAAACCGCACCGACGCCACGGTGTAGTCGGCCGGTGCCGTCACGGGATCTTCGATGAGGAACGCGTCAATGGTCTTCGCCGTCGTGTTATAAAACCCGCTCTGGTAGAACGAATAGAACTTGCCGTCAGCGAGGCTCCCGGTGACCGTGGCGATCGGCAGATCCTTATCCGTCGCCGCCGCGATCCGGCCCGTGAGCGTATGCGACCCCGCCGCGATGCTCAAATACACACCGCCATTGCCGGCGCCGCCGTACGCCACGCCGGTGTTCGCCTCGACGCCCGTTCCGGATGGGACCGCGGTCATCTTGATCGCGTCGGCGTAGAAGTTCACCTGCGGGGCATTCACGCCGAAGTTGAAGAACTTGATCCGCGTGTTTTGGGGCGGCTCGAAGGGCAGCGTCTGGACGGTGTTCTTCTCGCACGCGGCAAGCGCGGCCGTCACCACCAGCAGCGCAATCCGAAATCGATTCATGTATCTGGTCATGGTTGAGTGATCCACAAGTCTTTAGTGTGGTAATCGCTGTTCAGCCCGCCGATCGCGCTCAGGGCATCCCGGTTCCACACGTATTCCGAGTTGAACCGCGGCCGGATCCGTTGCACGAGCTTTCCCGCGTTGTCACCGAAGAGGGTGGTGGGCGGCGTAAATCCGCGGAATACTGTGTCGGCATAATGGTAACGACGCATATCCATCCAGATTTCGTTGTGCCCCCAGCCCCAGAGCGCGATGTACTTTTGGCACATCACATGCGACAGCGTCAGCGTGGCGGGAAGGATGTTTGGAGAAGCGAGGAAGGAGTCTCGTGACGCCGGCGTAATCGCGTTGGGGTTTCCGGCTTCGGCACTGCGATCGTTCACGAACTGGAAGTGTGACGTGATGCCATTAGTGTAGGCCGTCCGCGCCGTTGCCTGATCGCCCGCGCGCAGCGCCGCCTCCGCCTTGACGAATTGCAGCTCGAAGTACGTCATAGCCGGGAGCTTCGAGCGGTCGGCGAAGATGTACCGCGACGGCAAGCCCAGGCCGCCGTCCGCCGTGTAGCCCCAGAAATTTCTCGGCCGCTGCGCTTGCGTGAGCGCGCCAAACGGCGCTCCGGAGGTTGCGTTGACATCGACGCCGCGGTAGGTGGTGTTCGCCGAGTCGAGCGCCAGCATCCGGCTCAGCCGCGGGTCCACCGTGCCGCCGAACTGAGTGCCGTTCATCAAATTGACGATGAACTGCGTCTGGCGATACAACGGAATGTTGGCGCGCGAGGCTCCCCAGAAATTACAGTCCGCGAAATCGGTGGACGTACACGGATACGCCAGCAGCGGGTCGTCGGCATTGCTCGCGAACGCGGAATCCACCAACCGAATGACGCGAGCGGGGTCGTAGGTCGTCTTGTTCGAGTAGTGGTTGAGGTTCAGCGCCAGCATGCCGTACGCCAGCTTCAACCACTTCGTCCGGTCGCCGTTGTAAATGTGATCCCCGACGCCGAGGTACCGGGCATCGACGGCGCCGTCGGTGTGCTTGAGCAGCACGATCGCACTGTCGAGGAGCCGCTGGACCTCTTGATACGCGTAATCCTGGGGATCGTAGTCGAACTTGGTCCGCGACTGATCGATCGCCTCTTTCACGATGATGTCGCCGTGCAGGTCGGTGAGGACCTGCCAGCCCCAGGCCTTGAGGATCAGCCCCACGCCCAGCAGATCCCAGCGCTGCTCGGCTTCGGCTTTGGTGTTCATGTCGATCAGGTTCTGGCCGAGCGACCAGTAGACGTCCCGCCATTGCTGCGCGCCGTTATCACTGCCGGCGTCGTAGCCCATCTTCCCCCAGGTTTGGCCGGGGCTGAAGTTCGTGGACGTCGAGTACCACTCCTGCGCGTAATGGCCCACGAAACGACCGTCGAATTGCGGCGACGTCACAAACCAATGCAGCATCGGCGGCAGGTAGAGGTTCGCCGAGACCGATTGCGGGCCATTCGGATTCGTGTTGACGTCGAGGAAGTCGTTGCAGCCGGCCGTGCAGGCCAGCATGCCGATGAGTAGGGCGGTGTGTGTGTGCTTCATGGTCAGAATCCCACGCTGAGGCCGAAGTTGACGCCGCGCGGCATCGGGAAATTCCCGAAGTCGATCCCCACCGCTCCAGAGCCGCCCACGGCGGCCGTGTTCCCGTTGATGATCGGATCCAGGCCCGTGTAGTTGGTGATGATGAACAGGTCCGTTCCGGTGAGATACACGCTGGCGGAGCGTGCCCGCAGGAGCTTGCCCGGTAGCTCGTACCGCACCGTGATGTCGCGGAGCCGCAGCCAATTGATGTTCTTCTCGATGAACAGCTCTTCGCTCATGTTCGTGTAGTAGGCCGTCTGGACGCTCGGCACGATCACGATGTTATTCGGCGTCGGATTCGCGCTGTTTTCCCGGCCGTCGCGCAGGACCCCCTCGATGATCCGCGGCTGGTCGCGGTCGAGGGTCTCCATGCTGAGACCGCGGGCCGTGAGATAGTGCTCGGTGGCGTTGAAGATGTCGCCGCCCTTGCGAATATCGAGCAGGAAATCCAGCGAGAAGCGTTTGTACCGGAACGTATTGCCGACACCCAGCGTGAAATCGGGCTGGCGATCGTAGCCGGCGTCGATGAAGTTCGCCGACACCGCGTTCGAGCGGACCGGCAGACCCGTCGCCGGATCGATCAGCAACTTCCCCTGATTGTTGCGCAGGTAGTAGAACCCGGTAAGGGACATTGTGGACAGGCCGACTTGCGTGCCGTTGCGCACGTTGCCGTACAGCCAGGTGTCGGAGACGTAGGATTCCGGGATGCCGTTGGGCAGCTTGGTCACGATGCTGCCCGAGGCGGCAAAGTTCAGAGTCATGTCCCAGCCGAACGACGGCCGCGAAATCGGCGTGCCGCGTGCGGTCAGCTCCAGACCGCGGCTGCGCGTCGCGGCACCGTTCAGGTTGAACAGAATGAAGCCAGTGCCGTAGCTGCCGCGGAGGTTTTCGACGATCTGGTCCTTCGTCGTCGCGCGATACACCGTGGCGTCCAGTCCCAGGCGGCCGTTCAGGAACGAGAGCTCCACGCCGCCTTCGACGGACCGCTTGAACTCGGGTTTCAGCGCGAGATTCGGACCCCAGAAGTCATACCCGTATCCGCCGTAGGACGTCGTCTTGTACTGCAGCGACGGCCGGTACGCATACGGCCGCGCGTCCTTGCCGACCGCTGCAAACCCGAGCCGCATCTTTCCGGTCACGAAGCGACGGAGACCGGGAAACGCGTCAGAGAAGATGAAGCTCGTCGATACGGACGGATAGAAGAACGAATTCCGCCCGCGCGGGATCGTGGACGTCCAGTCATTGCGGCCGGTGAGGGTGACGTACCAGTAGTCCTTGTAATCGAGGACCGCCTGGCCGAACAGACTCACCAGCCGGCGCTGCTCGATCGTGGTCAGCGTCGAGCGCGTGCCCGTGTTGTTCATCGACACGAAGTTCGGATCCAGGAAATTGATGCCGGTCTGGGCATCCGATGTCGATTTGAAGTCACTCACCTGGTGGCCGACGAAGCCGCTGAGCGAGAAGCTGTTGGTGAGCGCGTGGTTATTGACGTTGAGGAGCGTGAGGGCACTCAGGTTGCGGGAGATGACGTCCGCCAGATCGAGTATCCCGCGTTGCGAATAACCGGTGACGCTCTCCGGATGTCGCAGCAACAGATTCTGCGTAGTGTAGTTGTCCGTGCCCAGGTTCGTCTTGATGTTGCCCCAGGAGAATGGGGTCACGACAACCCCGACGTTGGCGATCAAGCGGTTGGTTTTCGCGTTGATCTTGTTCTTGGCAACGTTGAAGTAGGGGTTGTCGAGCTCAGTCCCGGCCCCGATCGCCGTCACGAGGCGCCGCGTTCCCGCAGGCGTCAGATAGTTCCTCGCGTCGTCGGTTTGCGGCCACAGCATCAAGCCCATGAGCGGGCCGATGTCGCCCTTGTAGACCTGGTCGTTGTTCGCGTAGCTGTAGATCATCGACAGGTCGGTGTTCAACCACGAGTTGATTCGGGCCTGCGAGGATCCCGTGACGTTGATTTTATTGAGGTCCGAGTTGTGTACGACGCCCTCTTGCTTGTCGAGCGTGGTACTCAGCCGGTAGTTGATCGTATTGTCGGCCGTCGCCCCACTGAACGACAGATTGTGATTCTGGCTCAGCCCTTTTCTCAAGAAACCATCGATGTTGTCGTAGAACTGCGTTCCTGCCGGATACGGGGCGCCGAAGTATTGCAGCGATGCCTGGGAGCCGTCGTGAGCGTCTCGATGTCCTGCGAATTCAGGTCGGCGGCGCGGTTGGTGAAATCAACGCCGCGGTTGCTGAACGCCGTCACCGAGCTCTTATCGGACGCGAGCACGCCAGTATTGACGGTACGGTTGTCGATCGGCAGGCCGTCCACGATGATCAGCGGCTGGTTGTTGCTGCTGATCGAGCTGACGCCACGGATGACGAGGGATGAGGACGCGCCCGGCACGCCGGACGTACTCGTGACGTCGACACCGGCGACGCGCCCCGACAACGCGTTGAAGAAATTCTCGCGCTGTGTCTCCGCGATTTCCGTACCGCGGACGCTCTGCTGCGCCGTGCCCAGCGAGCGCTGCGACGCGGTCTCGCCAAGGGCCGTGACCACCACGGCGTCGAGGTCCAGCGCGACGCGCCGGAGCTGAACGTTGATCACGTCCTCGCTGCCCACCGCGCGCTCGACCAGCCCGGTGCCGATGAGCCGGAACTGCAGCGTCTGGCCGGCGGCGGCGGCGATGGAGTAATCGCCCTGCGTATTAGTCGAGGTCGTATTGGCGGTGCCCTTCACAGAGACGGTCACACCGGACAGCGAAGCGCCTTGCTCGCTCGTGACTTTACCAGTGATCGTTTTTTGTTGTGCGAAGAGGGGCGGAGCGACGAGGAAAAAGACCATCAATACCAGAACGGCGCGTGTTTTCATAGAGAATCCGGGCTTTTGTGAAATGGAGAGGCGAAGCTACGGAGAGGACTCGGACTGTCAAGAACTCCGGTCTCCCGAGGCTCGGCGCGAGCCTCGGGAGCACCGGGGTCTCGTTACCACGCGATCGCGTAATTCGACAAGGCTTCAACGATCCATTCGAACAGTGTCATCGGGATCACCCCCCCTCTTGTAGGCCTCTAACGACGTCGCACCACGCGGAGTACCTTTGTGACAAAGGCAACCTGTCCCCCCAACCTCACGTAGATCTCAACACGTTGTTCCTTTTCGGATCCCCTCAACTCGTGGATAGTGGCGACTCTCCCGTCCGATTCCGTACCAAGAAACATCTTGCCGTCCTGCTCTACCTCCATTTCGAGGGACGCACGCGCTCGATCCCGCGGGATCGGCTCGTCGACTTGCTGTGGCCCGAAGTCGCACCCGAGAAAGGACGGCATTCGTTGTCGCAAGCTCTGCTCGCCATTCGATCTTGCCTGGGCACGGGGGCCGTGAGCGGCCGCGAGCAGGACGTGCGGCTGCTCGCGGAGCTCCCGTCGGACCTGTCCGCCCTGCGCCATGGGCAAGTAGCGCCGGTGCGCGTTGCAGACCCGCTGCAAGGGCTCGACGAGTGCGGCGGAACGGAATTCTCCCACTGGGTGGATGGCGCACGCGTCCGACTGAGAGCCGAGGCGCGCGATGCGCTCCGAGCGGCACTCCGGGAGGCGCGCGCCAGTGGCAACCTGTTTGAGATGCATCGTCTCGCGACCGCGCTACGCGACGTCGACCCGCTCTGCACCGACGCCGTCCTCGCGCTCGCCGAGCGGGCGCTGCTCGACGGGGATTCGGTGGCCGCGGTGCGCCTGCTCAAGGATCACGTGCGGCGCGCCCAGGCCGAGCTCGGGACCAATCCGAATCCCGAGATCGCTCGGCTGCTGCGGCGGCTGGAGCGTGGCGAGCGCCCCATCGTTTCGGCTCGCATCTCGCCACTCCCGGGGCAGTTGACGCGTCTACACCCGTTCGTGGGACGGGAAGTGGAGCTGGGGCGACTCGAGGCGATGTGGCATCGGGTCACCGCGGCTGGCTATCAAACTTGTCTGGTCACCGGAGCACCAGGCATCGGCAAGAGCTCGCTGATCCGCCGCTTCGCCACGTCAGTCCAGGCGCGCACATGGCCGGTATTCGTGGTGTCGTGTCAGGAAATCGGTCAGGGCATTCCCTACGCTGCGGTCGCTGAGCTCATCAGTGCGTTGGGACGCGATCCGGCGGCGGGCGGCACGGAGCCGCTCTGGCTGGCAGAGGCCAGCCGCGTGTGTCCGGGCCTCCGGACGATTTATCCCGGCATCCCGCCCGCGCCCGACGCGCCCACCGAATCGATTCGCCTGCGGGTGGCGGAGGCCGTCGTCCGAATGATGGAAGCTGTGGCGGACGACGGCCCGGTGCTGCTGGCATTCGATGATCTGCAGTTCCTCGATCCGGCGAGCCGGGAGGTGTTGTTCCTCATCACGCGGCGGCTGGAACGGATACCGACCCTCATCCTGGCTGGAGCGCGTGCTGACGAGGCGGAGTTGGGCAAGGACGAAGCCGTGCGAGGGGGGGGCGGACTTGTTTGGCAGGAGACCGTTCAACTCCAGCCCCTCGAGCGACCTCACGTCGTCACCCTGATCCGTGATCTCTCGGCCGATGGCGAGGACGTGAGCTCGCAGATCCGAGAGACGATCGTGCGGCTGGCGCAAGGAAATCCGTATCACACCGAGATGCTGTTGGCGGATTGGCGGAGGCACCGGGCGCACTCGCTGGTGGCGGCGGAAAGCTCGGGCGACGCGGCGATCTCCTGGGCACCTCCGCAGGACCTGGAAGCGATCTTCGCTCGGCAGTACAGCGGGCTCTCGACCGACGCCCAGCACATCCTTCAGTTGCTTGCGGTTGCGGGCAGGGCGATGGCGCCGGGCGAACTGGGGAGCCTGCTGGGTGTCCACAGCGGCGTCGTCGAACGGGCAACCATCGAGATGCTGGACCGTGGCATCGGGCGCGTGGAAGAAGGGCGGCTGTCGTTCAAGAACGAGTTGCACCGCGCCTATGTGTACTACGCGATGGGGGAAGATCGGCGCAAGTATCACCATGCGCAGCTCGCCCAGCTGCTGTCGGCCCTGAGGGAACGCGACCACCTCCACCCCATGGTCGAGTTGGTGCATCATTTCATCGCCGCGGGCATGCAACGCGAAGCGATGGATACCGCGCCGCAGGCAACCGAGCTCGCGATTGCGCGCGGCGCTCCGCGGGAAGCCGAACGCGTACTCATGCGCTTGCTGCGGGCGTCCGCGGTCGCTCCCGGTTCCAGACTCCGGTTGCTCCTGGCGCATTCGCTCGTCGCCGCGGGTCAGTACCAGAGAGGCCTGGACGCCGTGGCGGACTGGCGGCCCGGCCCAGACGAGGCATCCCTGACCGATCTGGCGCTCGCAGCCTTGCTGCGTGCCCACGCGCTGCAACGCGCGCGGCTAGGCCGTGACGAAACCATCATCGCCGCGGCGCAAGAGGCGATTGCGCTGGCCGAGCGCGCCAACGCGGATGCTTTCCTGGTCCGGGCCAACCTCATCCGAGCGGAAGCAGCCTTGGACGCAGGGAACTTCGAAGCGCGCGCCGCAGCTGAGGCACTCGCCGCAAAGATCGCCAGGTCCCGTGCAAGCCCGGAGTGCGTCGCGCTGGCCAACCTCACGCTGGGGTTCGCGGCGCTCTCGAACGGCGAGCTGGTGCAAGGCGTGGAACGCCTCACCGAGGCGGCGGCGGTTCTGCAATCGCTCGCGCTCTCTGTGGAATTACGCCTGGCGTTGAGCACGCTGGGGATCTGCTACAAGGGCTTGGGAAGGTTTGAGGACGCGATACGAACCATTACTGAAGGCGTAGCGGCCGCGGACCGCTGCGGTCATCCGGGCGCTATGGGCCACAGCCGCCTGCAGCTCGCTAATCTCTACCACGACCTCGCTCGCTACGATGCGTCGGTCAGGTACTTCCGCGCGACTTTGGCTCCGCTCCAAGCGGTGGCGTCGCCACGAGCAGCGGTCGAGGCGTACTCCAGCATCGCCCGATTGGCCCTCGCGTTGGACAACGGCGCGGAAGCGGAAGAAGCTGCCGAGCGCTGCTGGGCAGGCTCGCGGCGCTCGGAACTATGGCGCCACAAGGTTACCGCTCTAATGACCCGGGCCGAGGTGTACCTTGCCAACCGCCAGCCGGAGTTGGCGTGGCCGCTCGTGGAAGAAGCCGCGGCGATTACCGGGAATCGTGCCCCAATCCTGCCCGATGCCGGGCTGTACGAACGGCAGCAGCGTCAGTTTTACTGGGCGACGCAAGGCTACGAGGCCATGAAAGCGCTTGGTCGACCGGTCCCGACCGCTCAGTATGATTCATTAGTAGAAGCGCTCGAGGTGAGGCTGTTCGATGAGGCAGTGGCGCTCATCGCAGCGGACCACGCTCCGGGGCCGGCGCCAGCGCTGCAGGAAGCCGTTACCACGGGCCTGCTCGGGCCGCTCGCTCGGCTGCTTGCGGTGGGCGTTCATCATCCGGGCGTGCCTCAACGTCTGCCCGGGGAATCAGCCGCCCAACTTATTGCGCGGGCGTTTCCGCACCCTGAACGTACCGTAGTGCCGACGTCGGTCGGGCTGCTCAGGCCTCGGGAAGCGCGGCAAACTTCCGTCGCTCCGCCCGGTGCCCACGCCAATCGGCCGCTGTCTTGAGGGCAACCAGTACGAGCAGCGCTCCCACCGGCGAGCCGAGCAGCATGACGATCCACCCACCGACGAGCACGGTCAGGTGCAGCACGATGACTCGGCCATACGGCTGACCCATCAGGGCCTGCAGCGACGCGCGCTGGTATTCGCCGTTCTTGACATAGTTCCAGTAGAACGAGAATCCGTGACTCGCGATGAGGCTCAGCAGGCCCCAGCCGAGCTGGTTGGCGCGGATCGCGGCCGGCACCGCGGTCAGCAAGTCGAATGGCTGGATCCCCTTCGGTCCGAAGAACGCGACAACCAGCACGCCGTGGACAAAGGTGAATCCGCCGAAGTGCACGATGAAAAACGGGATCAGAAACAGCTTGCCCGCCCAGTAGACCGGCTCAGCGGGTTTGGCGAGCAGCATCTTCAGCACATTGAAGGCACCCACCACGACGTTCTCGAGCCAGTAGAGCAGGAGCAGGGGAAAGACCGTCCAGCCAAGCAACAGCACGCCCACGAGGGGAACCGCATTCGCCAGGACGAGGGCGACTTGGGACGGCGTCACAGAGCCACACAATAACGAAAACGGCGCTCTCCGAAGAGAGCGCCGTTTGTCCTACGTACCGCAGTGGTTAGAGCTTGACGACGTTCTGCGCCGCCGGGCCCTTCTGGCCCTGCACGACTTCGAACTCGACGCGCTCGCCTTCGGCGAGCGACTTGAAGCCCTGCGCCTGAATGGCGGTGTGATGCACGAAGCAGTCCTTCTCGCCGTTTTCGGGCGTGATGAAACCAAAGCCCTTCGCGTCGTTGAACCACTTCACGGTACCGGTGATACGTGCCATCTGATGAAACTCCTGTGCTAAATGCTGTTCCCGACGTCGCGCGGTCGTCACCTTGCGGTGCGCCGCGAACTGTGATTCCGGCGCCGGTCGAGCGAGGCCAACCCCAAAAAACTGAGAACCTGAGACGTTGTCCCAGGTCCTCGATCGGTCTGGATTGTTCGCTCGCTACAACAATCCTCAGATGGACACGAAAAGTCAATGGTTTAAACCACCCGGATCCCGCCGCCGTCTTAGACCCATGACCCCATCTATCGCGCTGTTGCTCGCGCTCTACACACATCCCCATCCAGCTCTGAAGCCGGCGATCGAGTACACGCTCCGCGTGGACAGCGCCGACCTCTCGGGCTGGTCCGTCACGCTGCGCCTGCGCACCACGTCGGACACGTTCCGGCTCGCCATGGCCGCGCACCCCGAGTACGACGATCGCTACTGGCGTTACGTCCGTGACTTCGCGGTCGAGCCCACCGCGGCGACGTTCACGAAAGTCGACAGCGCCGTCTGGGAGGTCGTCGCGCCCCGCGGTCTGGTAACGGTGCGATACCGAATCGTTCTGCCGCCGGCGCCGCCAGGGCCGCGCGCCGCATGGCGCCCGTTCCTCACACCCAGCGGCGGCCTCCTGGGTGGTCCGCATGCCTTCATGTACTTGATCGGTGCCGAGCGCATGCCTGCGACGGTGACATTGGACCTGCCCCCGAGCTGGGGAATCGCGACCGGGTTGCGGGATGCCATGCCAACCGCACCGGCGTCCTCGACGCACCGCGTGCATCAAGGGAGGCGCGTGTGGTTTTACAGTGCGAGCAATGCGGCCACGCTCGTGGACTCGCCGATCCTCGTCGGGCACTTTCACGACTGGCAGTTCGCCGAAGCCGGGGTGCCGCATCGTGTCGTCTACTGGCCGCTGCCGGATGCCGCGGCGTTCGACACGGCGGCGTTCCTGGCCGGCGTGAAGGGCATCGTGCATCAGACCATCACGCTGTTTGGCCGCGCACCCTATCGCGACTACACCTTCCTGTTCCAGGACGGCGCATATGGCGCGCTCGAGCATGGTAACTCGGTCACCCTCGGTGCGCCGAGCAAAGACCTGGCCGGTGACCCGCGCGCGCTCCTCATGGAGACGGCGCACGAATTCTTCCATACGTGGAACCTGGTGACGATGCGGCCGGTCGAGTATCGCGACATCGACTACCGGACGCAGCCGCCCGTGTCGAGCCTGTGGTTCAGCGAAGGTCTCACGATGTTCTATGCCGACCTGTTGCTGCGCCGTGCGGGTGTGGCGCTCCGCGACTCAACGCGCATCGCTCATCTCGAGCGCTTGCTGTCGAGCTATGCCAACAATCCCGCCTACGCGCGCTTCTCGGCGGAGCAGATCAGCCGCGTTGCGTACAACACGGAGCCGGGTGCCCTCGGCGACTACACCGCGAGCACCCATCTTCAGGGCGAGCTGATCGGCACGATGCTCGACCTGATCATCCGCGACGCGACGCGCGGCCAGCGCTCAATGGACGACGTGATGCGGCTTCTCTTCACGCGTGCAGCAGCAATCGACGGCCGTGCCATCGAACAGGCCGTGGAGACCGTATGTACCTGCAGTGTGATACCGTTCTTCGATGCCCACGTGCGCGGCGCCGGCGCCATCGACTTCGATCGTTACCTCGGTCTCATCGGTCTCAAGACGACTGTGACGTCGGCGGCGGCGGTCTACAACGGCGAGCCGGAGCGCGACCTCCGCATGTTTGGGTACGAACCCGAGGGCGACAGTGGCGTGAAGCTTATTGTCTCGAATCCCGCCAGTATCTGGGGCAGAGCAGGGTTGCACAGCCGCGACCGGCTCGAACGCATCGACGGCGCGTCCGTGAAGACGTGGCCAGAGTTGCGCACCAAGCTCCAAGGGCTCCGCATGGGGGATTCGGTGCGCGTGGAGATTCGCCGGCCGGATGGTCCGTTCGCCACGACCGTACGCGTTACTGGCTTCGACCGCGCGACGGTTCGGCTCGAAGGCACGCTCAACGCGATTGCAGTCGGGTGGCTTCCTTGATCTGTTCCACCGCCAGGGGATTCTCGAGCGAAGAGAGATCGCCGAGATCCTCCTTGCCAAGGTAGGCGGCGCGGATCACGCGCCGCAGGACCTTCGCGTTGCGCGTTTTCGGCAAGTCCGCGACGAAGCGCACCGCGTCGGGACGGAGTGGCCGGCCCAGGCGCTGTGCAATCGACTCGGCGATCTCGCCGGCAAGCCCTGCCGCCGCTGTGTGACCCGGACGCAACACCACGAACACGACGATCACTTCACCCTTCAATTCATGCGGCACACCGATCGCCGCTGCCTCGAGCACCGCGGCGTGCGCGGTTGCCGCCGACTCGACCTCCGCCGGTCCGATCCGCTTCCCGGCCACCTTGAGCGTATCGTCGGAGCGCCCCTCGATGTACCAGAACCCGTCTTCATCTATGCGGGCCCAATCGCCGTGCACCCAGACGTCGGGAAAGCGCTTCCAGTACGTGGCCAGATACTTGTCTGGATCGCGCCAAAACCCTCGCGTCATCCCGGGCCACGGCCGGCGGATGACGAGCTCGCCGACGGCCCCGCGCAGGGCACGCCCCGCTGCATCCGCCACGTCCGCCGCAATCCCAGGGACCGGGCCCGCGAATGCCGTTGGCTTGAGCGGCGTCCAGGTCGTGCAGCCGAGGATGCCGCCGGCGCACTCGGTGCCGCCGGAGTAATTGATGAGCGGCGCGCGCTTTTCACCCACCACGTCGAAATACCACCACCACGGTTCCGGATTCCACGGCTCGCCGGTCGAGCCGAGCACGAACACCGACGAGCGATCGTAGCGCCGCACGGGCTCCTCACCGGCGCGCATCAGTCCCCGAATCGCTGTCGGCGAAATCCCGAGGTGCGTGACGCGATGACGCTCGACAATTGACCACACTCGGCCCGCGTCGGGATAGTCGGGCGCGCCGTCGTACAGCAGGATCGTGGCGCCGTTGATGAGGCCGCCGGCGATGAGCCACGGGCCCATCATCCAGCCGATGTCCGTGAACCACCACAGCACGTCGCCGGCCTGCAGGTCGAACACATGCGCCTGATCCTGAGCCGCTTTGACGGGGAAGCCGCCGTGGACGTGCACCGCGCCCTTGGGCCGGCCGGTCGTGCCGGACGTGTAAATCAGCATGTACGGATCTTCCGGTGAGGTATCGGCGACCGACTCATCGCCGCTCTGACTCATGACGTAGTCCCACGAGACTTCCCGACTGCGCAAGCGGATTTCCCGGCCCAATCGCGGGACGACGATCACCGTGCGCACCATGGGCGCACCGTCCACCGCGGCGTCGGCCGTTTCCTTCATCGGGACGATCTGCCCGCGGCGGCGGAATCCGTCGGCCGTGATGAGGACGGTCGCATCGCAGTCGCGTAGCCGCCCGGCGATCGCGTCGCTCGCGTAGCCGGAGAAAATCGGCGTATAGATGGCCCCGATCGCGGAGACTGCGAGGGTCGCGATGGCGCACTCGGGCGTGAGCGGCAGGAAAATGCCGACGCGATCTCCGGGACGCACTCCGAGGGCGCGCAGACCAGCGGCGCATTTACGAACCGCCGCAGACAGCTCGCCGTACGTCAGCCGTGCCGTGACGCCTTCTTCCCCCTCGAAGATGATCGCGGTCCGCGTCGGATCGTGGCGCAACGCGGACTCGACGTAATTCATCCGGCCGCCGGGCCACCACGTCGTCCAGGGGATGCCACGCGAGGAATCGAACACGCCGTCGTAGGGCGTGCGCCATTGGAGGCCGAGATCTCGGTCTACGGCCCGCCAAAAATCGTCGAGATCTTCGACAGACCACCGATGCAACGCGGCGAAATCCCGGTGTCCATGGGCCGCGGCGAAGCGCCGTAGCCGGCTGCGCTCGAGGTACTGGTCGGTCGGATACCAGGCGACCGTCATTGGCGACGAACGGCGACCGCCTCGATCACGAAGGTCACGCGATCGGCAACCCGCACCGTGCCGCCGGGCCCGCCGCGATACGGCCGGATCCCGAAATCGCTCTGCTTGACGGTGAACGTCGCCGTCGCGCGTACCGTGTCGGCTCCGACACCAGCGCGGACGATCAGCGGAACGTCGCGGGTCTGGCCCCTCAGCGTCAGAGACGCGTCGATACGCAGCGTGTCTCCCGCGCGTTCGACGGCTCGACCGGTCAACGTGATTTCTGGGAAATGGGCCACGTCCAGCACATCCTCCCGCATGGCCGTGGTGACTTTCCGGATTTCTGCCGTATCGGGTGGGGTCAAGACCTCGAGGCTCTCGGTCGGAACCGAAACGGTTACGTGCGACGCCGTGATCTGGTCAGGATAGAAGACGATGCGCCCCGAGAAGCTTCGGGCGCGAATGGCATGCTCGTGGCCCGCGAAGCCGAGTAGCCCCGCCTTGCCGGTCCGCACTTCGAGACGGCTGTTGGGCGCGAGGTCGTACAGGACGGAATCGCGCGCGGCGGTTTGCGCCGCCACGGTCGTTGGAACCAGCGCGAGTAGCAAAAGGGGACATACGTGGCGCATCAGTCACAACTTAGCTTCCCTGGCGACGCACTCCCAACCGGGTAGTTTTCGACTAAACCTGCTTCCAGGAATCGCAATGCTGGCTGATCTCAGTATCTGGCACATTCTCATTCTCGTGGCGGTCATTACGCTGATGTTCGGGACGAAGCGCATCCCGGAGATCGGCGCGTCCATCGGCAAGGGTATTCAGGAATTCAAGCGCGGCCTGCGCGAGGTCACGAACACCGACGAGGTTTCGCACCCGGCGCCACCGCAGCAGTTGCCCCCCACGCCTCCTCCTGCGAGTGGCGGACCGAAGCGACTCAGCGAATAGTCGGGCGGTCGGGGCGGTCAAACGACAACATCGGCGGTCGGGGCGGTCATGCGACGCGTTCTCCTAGCGCTTAGTCTCGCGGCACTCTTCTCGTCACCCGCGTACTCACAAACTCCAGACCTCAGCGGCGCCCTGCGTTGGCGCACCATTGGGCCTTATCGCGCCGGCCGCGCGCGCGCCCTCGCCGGCGTGTCCGGCAAGCCGACGGTGTTCTACATCGGCTTCGACAACGGCGGCTTATGGCGCTCGAGCGACTACGGCTCGAACTGGGAGCCGCTGTTCGATCGCGAGTCGACCGGCTCGATCGGGGCCATCGCGGTCGCGCCGTCCAACCCCGCCATCATCTACGTCGGCACCGGGGCGGGGATCATCCGGCCCGATCTCGCCACCGGCGACGGGATGTACCGCTCCAACGACACCGGCCGCACGTGGACGCATCTCGGGCTCGACAGGACGCAGATGATCGCGTACGTCGACGTCGACGCCACCAATCCGGACCGGCTGTTCGTGGCGGCGCTCGGCCATCCCTATGGACCGAACGCCGAGCGTGGCGTGTTTCGCTCGACGGACGGCGGCCGCACGTTCGAGAAGGTGCTGTACAAGGACGAGTACACCAGCGCGAACGAAGTACGGATCGATCCCGCAAATCCCAACACGGTGTACGCCGCGCTGTGGCAGCAGCAGTCGACGTTCTATGAGTACGGCGCGTTCGGGCCCGACTCGACGTGGCCCGGCGCCGGCGGAGTCTACAAGTCGACGGACGGTGGCACGACGTGGACGCAGCTCACGAATGGCCTGCCGCAGGTACTCGAAGCCAACATCGCGATCGCCCCGAGTAATTCGCAGGTGATTTACGCGATGATCGCCTCCGTGAATCCGGCGGGCGGATCGGGGCCGGTCAGTTTCTACAAGTCGAGCGACGGCGGCGCGCACTGGACGCTGCGCACGCGCATCCCCGGGGCCACTGTTGTCGGTGACACGACGGCCGCCACTGCCGATGCGCGCCCCCTCGGCCGCATCGGTGGCGGCGATCTGCCGCCCATCGTCGTCGACCCGAAAAACGAGAACGTCGTCTACAGCGCATCGATCGTCATGTGGCGCACGGAAGACGGCGGGACGAGCTGGTCGGCCGTGCGCGGCTCGCCCGGCGGCGATGACTATCAGCGAATCTGGATTCATCCTGACGATCCGAACGTGATTCTGGCCGTCTCGGATCAGGGCGCCGTGATCTCGTCCAATCGCGGGGCGTCGTGGAGCAACTGGTACACGCAGCCCACCGCCGCCGTTTACCACGTGACGGCCGACAACGCATTCCCGTATCGCGTGTGCAGCGGCCAACAGGACTCCGGCTCGATCTGCGTCGCGAGCCGCTCCGACGACGGCGAAATCACGTTCCACGACTGGCATCCGGCGAACATTCAAGAATACGGCATCGCCGCACCCGATCCGCGCGACCCCGAGGTCGTGTTCGGGAGCGCGCGCCGCGGCGTGTCGCGCTACGACCGCCGCACGGGCCAGACCGCGCAGGTCGGACCCGATTCCGCCGCGCGCGGCGACAAGTTCGGCCGCAACGTGCGCACCATGCCGCTCATCTGGTCGCCGGTGAATCCGAACGTGCTGTACTACACATCGAACGTTGTCTGGAAGTCGGTGGATCGCGCGCACACGTGGACCCGGATCAGTCCTGATCTCGCGCGGCAGACGTGGGCCGTGCCGCCGAGCGCGGGGAGATACGCGAGCACGGTCACGCCGACGCCGCGGGGGGCGATCACGGCGCTGTCCCCCTCACCCAGGAGTGCGGCAGTGCTCTGGGCCGGGACAGACGATGGCAACATCCAAGTCACGACGAACGGTGGTGCCACGTGGCGGAAGGTCACGCCGGCGGCGATCAAACCCTGGACGCGGATCTTCAACATCGAAGCGGGCCACTTCGATACGGGGACCGCCTACGCGGCGGCGAACACGTTGCGGGTCGACGACATGCATCCGCATTTCTGGCGGACGCACGACGGGGGCCGGACGTGGACCGAGATCAATAACGGCGTCGCGCCGAACGCGGTGGCGAACTCGATTCGCGAGGACCCGCGGGTGCCGGGATTCCTCTACGCCGCGACCGACGTGCAGGTCTGGGTCTCGTTCGATGACGGGTCGAACTGGCGGTCGCTGCGGCTGAACATGCCCGCGATTTCAGTGCGCGATATCCAGGTGAAAGACGACAGCACGTGTCTCTGCGCCGACCTGATCGCGGGCACGCACGGCCGCGGGTTCTGGATTCTCGACGACCTGACGCCCTTGCGTCATCTGGCGAGATCGAGGGGCGTGGCGACGTACCTGGTGCGCCCAAGCACGGCCGTCCGAGTGCGCCTCGGCACGAACGAGCCGACGCCGTGGCCACCCGAGCTTCCCGCCGCCGAGAATCCACCGGGGGGCGCGATCATCGACTACGCCCTGGCAGCCGATGCGTCCGGCCCTGTGAAGCTGGAAATCCTCGAAGCCTCTGGACGTGTCATTCGGTCTTATTCGAGCGACGATCCGGTGCTCGATCCCGATCCGGCCGTGGACCCGGTGGCCTACAATCGCGTTTGCCAGCGGAACCCGACGGCCTCCGACTGTGGGCTGCCGCTGTATTGGCCGGCACCGGAGCAGCGTCTATCCACGCGGTCAGGGCTGCACCGCTTCACCTGGGACATGCGCCATCAGCCGATTGGCGATGCCCCGCGCGCCGGTGAAGTCGAGGCCACGGGGGCGGTGCCGCATCGCAGCGAGCACACGCCGCGGGCGCCGTGGGCGGCGCCGGGCCGTTACACCGTGCGCCTGAGAGTCGAAGGCAAGAACTACACCCAGCCGCTCACTCTACGGCTCGATCCGCGCGTCAAGACTCCCGCGGCCGGACTGCGCCAGCTCGCCACGTTGACGCGCGAGATGTACGACCTCGCCGCCGTGGCCCAGGCCGCCTATCAGCAGGCACGAGACCGAGTGGAGTCGCTGACGGGGAGCGTGCGGGCGCAGGTGGAATCACTGGCTCCGGCCGCGTCCCCCCTCTCCGCACGGAGAGGGGGTCAGGGGGTGAGGCCGACGCTCGTAACCGTGCAGAACGCCGCGCTCGCGGCAGCTATGGCGATGCAGGATGCGGATGTGGCGCCGACCGCGGGCCAGGTAGCCGCGTGCGCGCGGGCACGCGCGCAGGTCAACGCGGTGCTGGCGCGCTGGAGACGGCTGCAAGCACAGCGTCGCTGATATCGCAGCGAATCGGTGCGGCCGGGGCGGAATGCGTGAGCGCGCCGATGGCGATCAGCGCAGCACCGGCGTCGGCGTACGCGCGTGCCGTGTCGGCCGTGATGCCACCTGACGCCTGAATCGTCACGGAACGTCCCGCCCCCGCCGCCCCCGCCCGATGCGCCCACGCGGCGACACGTTCGGGCGGCTGATTGTCGACGAGGATGTGCGTGACGCCGGCGGCGAGCGCGGCCTCGAGCTGCTCATCGGTTTCTACCTCGACGATGACCGGCACACCGGGGGGAACGGCGCGCAACGCGCCGGCCAGCGAGAGGTTGTTCTGCCCCAGCAGCGCCCAGTGATTGTCTTTCCACAGTACCGCAGCGGCGAGCGTGGCGCGGTTTTCCACGCCGCCACCAATCCTCACCGCATAGAGCTCGAGACTGCGCAGGCCGGGAGTGGTCTTGCGCGTGTGGGTGATCTTCGCGGGTGTTCCCCGTACGGCGTCGACCGCCCGGCGCGTGAGCGTTGCGACCCCCGCGAGCCGCTGCAGAAAGTTGAGCGCGACCCGCTCACCGGCGAGCAAGGCGCGGGCCGTGCCGCTGACGATCGCGAGCGTCGTGCCGGCGTCCGCCCAGGATCCGTCCGCAACCATCAGCCGCACGGTAGCACGGGGGTCCAGCTCCCGAAAGACCGTCGTGAGGATCGGCAAACCGGGGGCGACCAGAGATCCCTCGGCGATGAAGCGCGCCTCGACACGCTGTTCGGCGGCGCGTCCCAGCAGATGCGTGGTGACGTCCTCGCGCGCGCGATCCTCGGCTAGCGCGCGACGGACCTCGAGCAGCCCAAAGGGAGAGGGCTCAGCCAATCGCGAGCATCCGGTCGATGGCGCGCCGGGCGCGCGCGGCGACGTCGGGAGCGACGGTCACTTCGTACTGCAGGTGGCGCAGCGAGTCGCGCAGCTTTTCGAGGGTGATCTGCTTCATGTAGCGACATTCGGCGTCTTCACGCGCCGCGACGAATTCCTTCCCGGGATTTTCGCGCCGCAGCCGATGCAGCACGCCAGTTTCCGTCGCGACTACAAAGCGGCGCGCGGGCGAGACCCGTGCCCGCCGCATCATCTGCTCCGTCGACACAATGCGCATGCGGCTTGCCGCGACGTCGCCCTCCGCCTCCGCGTAATACATCGCGCTGGTCACGCAGCCGCATTCCGGATGCACGAGAAACTCCGCGTCCGGATACTCGACTCGACGCTCCTGGAGCATCTCGCTCGTGAGCCCGGCGTGCACGTGACATTCGCCGAGCCAGACATCGAGCGGGCGGCCCGTGACCTTGCGCAGGTAGTTGCCGAGGTACATGTCGGGCAGAAACAGCACGGGGACATCGGGCGGGAGCGCGTTGACGACCGCCACCGCATTCCCCGACGTGCAGCAGTAGTCCGCCTCAGCCTTCACGTCGGCCGCGGTGTTCACGTACGCGACCACCACGCCGTCCGGATGCGTCGCCCGCCAGGCGCGCACGTCCGCCGCCTGAATCGTCGCCGCCAGGGAACAGCCGGCGGTGCGGTCCGGGATGAGAACGCGTTTGTCCGGGTTCGCGATCGCCGCGGTTTCCGCCATGAAATGCACGCCGCAGATCACCAGGATCGGCGCGTCGAGCTCGGTAGCGCGCCGGGCCATCTGGAGCGAGTCGGCCACGACGTCGGCGAGGTCCTGGATTTCAGGACGCTGATAGTTATGTGCGAGAATGGCGGCGTGGTGCGCGGTGCGGAGCTCGTCGATCTCCGCAAGGAGGTCATGGGTCGTCGGTGCAGAGGTGCCCATCGGATGCAACTCCCATTGTTGTGGTGCCAGTGACTGGGGGGCCGATTGGGTAACGCCTCGATCCGTCGCAGCTGACGGACCGCTCCCAGCCTGGGACGCGCGTCGCCGCGCGTCAGACAGAACAATAACCAGTCCCAGCATCGAGGCGAAGGGGGTGGCGGTGGGGGGTGGAGTAGTCAACGCCGCGCAGCGGGGCTAGCTTCGCGCTTGCGACGCTCTCCAGAGAGGGGTTTATGCGCTTCTACACGATCATCATGCTAGCAACCGTGTTTGCGGCTCCGCTGCGCGCGGTCCAGCGGCCCGCCGCCGCGCCCACGTCGGATCGCGATACCACCAAAGCGGCGCCGACACCGATCCCGAATGAGACATCATCGGCCACGGATCACACGATTCGGATCGGGGGTCAGCTTATCCCCTACCGTGCCACCGCGGCCACGATGCTGCTCAAGAACGAGAAGGACGAGGCGATCGGTGCCCTTTATTACACGGCGTACACCCGCACCGATGCCAAGGACCCGAGCCAGCGGGCCATCTCCTTCATCTATAACGGCGGGCCGGGCTCGGCATCCGCTTGGCTGCACATGGGTGCCTTTGGCCCCCGCCGCATCGTGACGACCGACGCGGCGTTTACGCCGCCACCGCCGTACCAGATCGTGGACAATCAAAGCAGCCTGATCGATGTCACCGACATGGTGTTCATCGACCCCATCGGCACGGGGTTCTCCAAGCCCGTGGGGAAGGGAACCGGGAAGGATTTCTGGGGCGTCGATGAGGACGCGAAGGCGCTCGCGCAGTTCATCTCGCAGTACGTGAGTCGCAACGGTCGCTGGGCGTCGCCCAAGTATCTCATTGGCGAGAGCTACGGCACGACGCGCTCGGCGGTGCTCGGCAATCGGCTCGAGCGCGACGGCATGTCGCTCAACGGGATCGTGCTGATCTCCTCGGTGCTCGATTTCGAGACGCTACTGTTCGCGCCCGGCCACGATCTGTCCTACGAGTTGTATTTGCCGAGCTATGCCGCGACCGCTGTCTATCACAAGGTGATTCCCGCGCCGGCCAACCTGGGCGGCTTCCTCACCGAGGTGCGCCGCTACGCGATGGGCGAGTATACCGCGGCTCTGGCCGCGGGCGCGACGCTTCCGGCGGATCGAAAGGCCGCCGTCGCCAAACAGGTCGCGGCGTACACGGGACTCTCCGAGGACTACCTCCTCAAGGCCGATCTGCGCGTGAACCTGCGGCAGTTCATGGCGGAGCTGCAGCGCGCGCGCGGGCTGGTGACCGGGCGGCTCGATTCCCGCTTCTCGGGACCGCTCCCGGACCTGTTGACCGAGAACGCGCCGGGCGATCCGCAGTCGAACGCCGTCACGGGGGCATTCACCGCGGCGGCGAACGCCTATCTCCGGGGCGAGCTGAAGTTCGACACGCAGGATCGGTACGTGATGGGCGGCGGCGTGCAGTGGAGTTGGGCGCGTGAGGGACAGCGGGGCTGGGCCGCGACGACCTATGTCGGCACGGACCTCACACAGGCCCTCGTGTCCAATCCGCATCTGCGGATCGAGATCGAGAACGGCTACTACGACCTCGCGACCCCGTTCTTCGCGACCGAGTACACCGTGAGCCATCTGGAAGGGTTGCCGCCCGATTTGCGTGACAACATCACGCTCAAGTATTACGACGCCGGGCACATGATGTATCTGTACGAGCGCGCGCTCGCGGAGCTGAAGCAGAACGTGGCGCGCTTCATCACCAACCCAACACCCGCGACCGCAAGAGCCGCCGGCTCGAACTAATCGCGTTTCCGAGACCTCGGCGCCGTGACAGCTCTGTTACGCGCCGAGGTCTCCGGGCGACGCACCGCCCGAAAACAGGTTCCATCGCCGCGCGACAACTTTTTGCTGAATCAGGGAAACACTTAAGATGAACGGCGTGCGCGAGAGGTAACGCCCCCGGTGTAACACCCGTATCGCAAAGAAGTTATAAACGTCACGCATCGCGTCGCTGCAATGCCTTCCACGTGTTGTGTCCGTGCCTCACCCTCCCGCGCAAGAAACGGGTGTAGGAAAACGCTCACGTGATCAATACACAACGACGTTGCTGGTGTGGGCTGACTTCGCTCGCGCTCCTCGCGTGCGCGGCACGTCGCTGTCGGTGCTCACGCTCGTGATCGCGCTCGACCGTCCGGTCACGTTCAAGGATGTCACCGAGCACCCGGGCCTCGCCGATCTGGCGGCGTTGCTCGATCACCGAGGGGTGGGGGTGGGGGTGCCTATCTCTAGGGGGAGTTCTCATGATCACTGTAGGACTTGAGCGCGTCGATCGCGACGCGGTCCGTTCTGTCGTCGCCGAGCAAGGCGCGATGCGGATACGGGGTCTCGAGCTGCGAGATGCGGCCGAGGCCGAGGCGGTGTTTCGGCAGCTCGGGACGTTGATGACGGAGACGGAAGCGTTTGCGCCCCGAACCCGGTATGCGCCCGGCGTCTACTCCGCGACGAAATGGCCGCCCAACCAGCCGATGTGCGTGCATCACGAGCTGAGTTACGCGTATGAGGTCCCGAGCCTCATGCTGTTTGCCTGTCTCGTGACGCCTGCGGTGGGCGGCGCCACCCTGCTCGCGGACGGCGCGGCCGTCCTTGACGTGCTCCCTCGAGACTTGGTCGAGCGCTTCGAACGGCAGGGCTGGCTTCTGGTTCGCAACTACAACGACGACATCGGCGCGAGCATCGCCGACGTATTCGGCACGAACGACCGCGGTGCCGTGGAGCGCTACTGTCGCGCCAACGCGATCGACTTCGAGTGGCGGGATGGCGGTGGCCTGCGCACGCGGCAGCGCCGCAACGCCGTCGTGCGGCATCCCCTGACCGGGCGGCGCTGCTGGTTCAACCAGATCGCATTCCTGAACGAGTGGACGCTGGCGCCCGACGTACGCGAGTACCTCGTCGACGTCTACGGCCCGGACGCCCAGCCCTTCAACACGCGCTTCGGCAACGGCGACCCGATCGGCCCCGACATCGTCCACGTGATCAACGAGACGTACGAGGCCCACAGCGTACGTGAGCCGTGGCAGGCCGGCGACCTGCTTGTCGTGGACAACATTCGCACGGCGCACGGCAGAGAGTCGTTCGAGGGACCGCGCGAAATCGTTGTGGCGATGGCCGACTCGGTGCACTTGACCGAGTGACGGGTCCGATGCAACTGGCGCGCGGCGAAGTGCACGTTTGGTCCGTCCCGTTGGACGTTTCGCCGGAAACGTCCGCCGGCCTTTACGAGACACTCGGGGAGAACGAACAGAGCCGGAGCGCTCGGTTTCGATTCGAGCGTGACCGGCGCCGCTTTATCGTCGCGCGCGGCTCGTTGCGCGAGCTCCTGACACATTATCTGGCAACTCCACCTGGCCAACTACGCTTCGTGTACAACACCTTCGGCAAGCCTGGGCTCAGTCCTGAATGCGGCCGGGGGCTCAGGTTCAACATCTCTCACTCGGCCGACCTCGCCCTCATCGCCATCGCGCTCGATGCCGAGGTCGGGGTTGATCTCGAGCACCTCCGGGCGCTACCTGATTACGCTGAGATCGCGCGGGGCTTCTTCTCCCCGGCTGAAGTTGATGAGCTGACCCGGCTCCCGAGCGGCGTTCAGGCCCAGGCCTTTTTCAGTTGTTGGACAAAGAAAGAGGCCTACGCGAAGGCGCGTGGTGAGGGTCTCGCCTCAAACGGCACGCCTCCAACTGGACGTTGGTCGCAACACACTTTCCAACCCGCTCCACGCTACGTGGCGACGTTGGTTGTAGAAGGAGTGATCCCGCCCGGAAGAATACTCTTCTGCCCGAATTTCCCCCGCACGCGGTCGATCGCGCGCGCCAGGCCGCGGTCGCGATCGGTTTCAGGGCCGAAGATTCCGAGCTGATCGGCGGAGCTCGCCGGCTTCAGTCCCGATAGCCGGATACCGACGAGTCGGGCGGGCACCCGCCGGTGATCGCGCAACTTGTTCAGGAGCTCGTGCGCGACCCGCAGAATCACGCGGTCGGCGACGACCGGTTCCGGCAGGGTCCGCTGCGCGGCGCGCGTCCGAAAATCGAAATCGCGGAGCCGCACGGCGATCGTCCGCGCGGTGAGTCCATCGCCCCGCAGGTCGGCGGCGGCCCGCGTGACGAGCCGGAGCAGCTCGCGCGCGATGTCCTCGTCCCGGTGCAGGTCCTTTCCGAACGTCTCGTCGCGACTCAGGCCGCGGTTCATCACGCGATGGGCGACCGTGCCGTCGTCGACGCCGTGCGCTCGATTCCACAGCCAGCGCGCCTCGCGTTTGCTCATCCAGCGCTCGAGCGTCGCGAGGTCGTGCCGGAGCAGATCCTCGATCGTAACGAGGCCGTGCGCGGCAAGACGCTCCTGGAACTTGGGACCGACGAGGGGAATGTCGCCGAGCGCACAGGTGCGCAGAAATGCCTCCTCAGACCCGGACGCGATGATGAGGATGCCGTTGCCGCCGCGGCTCGGCTTCGCGCGGTCTACTGCCATCTTGGCGATCAGCTTGTTCGTCCCGCCGCCGATGGAGAGCGTGAGTCCAGTCGCCGCACGAATGCCATCGCGGATGCGTCGCGCAGTCGCTTCTAACGGCTCGCTCCGATAAATGCCCTCGGTGCCGGTGAGGTCGAGATACCACTCGTCGACGCTCGCGCCTTCGACGACCGGCGTGTACTGCTGCAGCGCTTTCCGGATTTCCGCACTCTTGCGGAGGCACTCTTTGAAAGGAACGGGGACGCACACCGCGTCAGGGCAGAGCCGCAGCGCGCGCGCGATCGGCATCGCCGAGCGGACGCCGAACTTTCGCGTCTCGTAGGAGGCGGAGCAGACGACGCCGCGGCTGTCGCGCGAGCCGCCGACGATGAGAAGGGGCGCCTTGCCGGCGCCCTCGGGATCGACGGCGCGGGCGACAGCGACGTAAAACGCATCGGCATCCGCGAGCAGAATCCGACGCATGCCCGAAGATATCCCGAATGCTCCCCTACGTCCACACCGATGCCTTCTTCGCCCACGGGGTGTCTTGGTAGCGCTCTCTGAACGCGCGGCCCGTGGCCTTGAGCGACGCCGGGTCGCCGGTGGCTTTGTAGGGCGTCACACCGGCCCAGTACAGCGCTTCAGGCGCAGCGTCGGTGTTCGGGAGCTTATCCACGATCTCACGAAAACGACGCTCGCCCTCCGCCCATTGTTGCGCGTCGAACGCGATGCGGGCACGGCCCAACATCAGTTGGGCGAGAAGGTCGTCCACGGGAAGAAAACCTTCGATGCGGTGGTGCTCGACGCCGTCGGAATCCAGTAGCAGAATCGTCGGGGTCCACGGCGCCTTGTAGCCCTCGCTGTACAGTTTGAACGCGTCGGGATTCTGACGGGGGTGGACGCGTGCGGCGAGGAAGTTGTCCGCTACGAAACGCGCCACCCGCTCGTTCGGCCACACCTCGGCATCCAGCCGAGCACAGCCGCTTCACATCGGGGCGGCGTTGAAGTCCAGAAGTACGGGTTTCTGTTGCGTTTTTGCGTCCTGCAGGACGCGATCCACATCTTGCCGGAAATCGATTTTCATGGCTCCTCCCGCTATGTTCCTCGGCACTATGAGTAAAGGTACAATCGGCATCCTCACTGGGGGCGGCGACGTCCCCGGACTGAACCCGGCCATCCGCGCCATCACGATCCGCGCGCTGCGCGACGACTACAAGGTCATCGGTATTCGCCACGGCTGGGGCGGCCTCGTGGATTACTCGCGTGAGAAAGGTGCGGACAATTCGGAGCAGATCCTGCCGCTGACGGAAGCGATCGTGAACCGCGCCGGACGCACGGGCGGCACGTTCCTCCATACTTCGCGCGTGCGGCCGAGTCACTTGCCCCAGGACCGCGTCCCGCCGCACCTCACCGGCTACAGTGACAAGATCAACGACATCACCAAGGATGTCATCAAGAACCTCGAGCACATCGGCATCGATGTCCTGATTCCGATCGGCGGCGATGACACGCTCAGCTACGCCAAGCGGTTGCACGATGAGGGGTTGAAGGTCGTCGCCATTCCGAAGACGATGGACAACGACGTCTACGGCACGGACTACTGCATCGGCTTCAGCACTTGCGTGACCCGTACCATCGAGCTCACGCACCGCCTCCGCACATCGGCGGGCTCGCACGAGCGCTTTCTGGTGATCGAAGTATTCGGCCGCTATGCCGGCTTCACGGCGCTGTTGCCGACCATGGCCGGCGCCGCGGATCGCTGCGTGATCCCCGAGTACCCCGTGGAACTCGAGCACCTGGCCGAGCTGCTGGTGCAGGACCGCATTAAGAACCCGAGCCGGTATTCGGTGGTCCTGATCTCGGAAGGCGCGCGGCTCACCTCGCACGAGGGGATGAGCTTCGAGGGTGAAGAGACCGACATGTTCGGGCACCGCAAGCTCGGCGGCATCGGCGACCAGATCGGTGCGGCGCTCAAGGAGAGCTCGGCCAAATACAACAACGGGCGGCGCGTCGACGTCGTCAGTCAGCGGCTTGGCTACCTGGTGCGCTCAGGCGATCCCGACGCGCTCGATTCGATCGTCCCGATGGCCTTCGGCAATCTCGCGCTCGACCTCGTGAGGCGAAAGGAATACGGCCGGTTGGTCAGTATCCACCGCGGCTTCTACGACAGCGTGCCGCTCGCGAGCGTAACGTCGGAGAAAAAAGTCGTCGACGTCTCAAAGTACTACAACACCAAGCGCCTGCGGCCGATCTATCAGTTCGACGGCGCGCCGCTGTTCATCATGACGAGCGACTGGAAGACGCCGCGACCGGACTGATCGATTGCATTCTAGGGTTTGCGAGTCACACGCAGATTGGCGAAGTGACCGCCGGAACCTTCTCCCACCCACAGGCCGATCGATCCACGCGCGCGATCGCTCAATTCGTTGACGACGAGTGCCGGTGTCGCCGCGCCATTCACGAACACGCTCACCTTGGGTCGCTCGATCACGATGCGCGCGTGAAACCAGGCATCTCCGTCCGGTTCGGGAATGACGGGCGCCTCGTATTGGCCCGGATGTTCTGACCGGAGTTTTTGCCACGGGAAGCCGGGGTGCGAGACGTACTGGACGGCGTGCGCATGACGTGTGGAGTCCGTCGCTCGGAAATTAAACGGCCGGAAGTAAACTGCCTCATACGTCTGACCGTCGACCACGTGGAAGGCAACGCCCGCAAAGCTTCCTTGCACCGGCTGACTCCGGCCCAGGATGTCGACGTCGATCACGCCATTCCCAAAGTCATACCCCTTGAGCCAGACCACGCCCATACCCGGTGCTTCGCTGAGCTGCAACACGCGTTTCCCGGTGGTATCGACGACTGACGTGGTTCGGCCGCTGACTTGCCAGCGCGGATCTTTCCCGACGGCGGTGACATCGAGCGTGTCGGCGGTCTGCGCGGCAGCCAGACACGCGACGAGCGTTACGAGCATCATATCGAACCTCCCCCTTTACCGATTCTGGTGGCAAACTCTGTCATGCTCAACGTAGGTCTGGTCGGGTTTGGTTTCGCGGGCAAGGTGTTTCACGCGCCCGTCATCCGCGCCGTGGACGGCCTGCTGCTCACGACGATCGTGCAGCGCCACGGCCCCCCCGATCCGCGATATCCCGATGTCGAATTCGTTCGCAGTGTCGACCAGATGCTCGAACGCAAGATCGATCTCATCGTTGTCGCGACGCCGAATACGTCGCACCATCCCATTGCGAAACAGTGTCTGCTCGCGGGACATCATGTGGTCGTCGACAAGCCCTTCACGACGACATTTGCGGAAGCACGGGAGCTGGTCGAGCTCGCCAGGACGCAACGGCGCATCGTGACGGTCTATCAGGATCGTCGCTACACCGGCGATTTCGCGACCGTCCGCCACGTTGTGGGCGAGGGCGACCTCGGCCGCATCGCCACGTACGAATCCCATTTTGATCGCTTTCGCCCCGAGCTCAAGCCGAATGCGTGGCGCGAGCAGGCGTACCCGGGCTCTGGCGTCTGGTTCGACATCGGGCCGCACTTGTTCGATCAGGCGCTGCTCCTGTTTGGCGTGCCGGAGGCGATCGGCGCTGATATCCGGATCGAGCGCGACGGCGCGGTCGTCGACGACGCGTTCGACGTCACGCTGTACTACCGGCATGTACGCGCCGTCCTGCGCGTCTCCATGTTGCGGCCACCCGTCGGCCCAACCTGGATGGTTCACGGCACCAAGGGGTCGTTCATCAAATCGGGAATGGATTCCCAAGAGGCGGCGCTCAAGGAGGGGCGCACGCCTGATGAACCGGACTGGGACTCGGAGCCGCCGGAGCTGTACGGGACACTCATCACGTCTGACGGAACGCGCACAGTCCCGACGCTGCGATCGAGCTTCGTCCAGTATTATGAAAACGTGCGGGACGTGATGCTCGGAACCGCTGAGTTGGCCGTCTCGCCGGAATGGTCGCTCGATGTGATGCGGGGCCTGCTGCTGGCCGCCGAAAGCAGTCGAACCCGAACCGTGCTGCCCTGGCGCCAATGAAACGACCCTGGCTTTCCGTGCTGCTCGGCGGCCTCGTCGTCGGCACCTTCGACATCACATACGCCTGCACGTTTTGGTGGCTCAAGCGTGGCGTGCTGCTCTACGGCATCATGAACTACATCGTGGTTCCGCCCGCGCCGTAGTCTCCACCCAAGCACGATTGCTGTATCTTGTGCGGCTGGAATGACCACCGACCAGCCTTCCACCTGTTCCCGCTGCGGCGCGACCCTGGGACCTGGGACAGCCTTTTGCCCGCGCTGCGGCACAGGCATCCCGGTGCAACGGCCCTGGTCTGGGCCGACCGTCGCGACGCCACCGGGGTCGGTCGTTGACACGCGCCCCGAAACCGCGCAGGCGCAACTCGCCGCGCTGCGCCGCGCGACCCTGGGGCAGTACGAGATCCTGACTGCGGTGGGCCACGGCGGTATGGCCACGGTGTACCTCGCCCACGATCTGGCTCTGGACCGCAAGGTCGCGATCAAAGTCCTCGCGCCTACGCTCCTGCTCATGGGCGAGGGGATGGTGGAGCGCTTCAAGCGCGAAGCCCGCACCGCCGCCGCCCTCAGCCACCCCCACATCATTCCGATCTACGCCGTCAACCAGAGCAACGAAGTCCTGTACTTCGTCATGAAGCTTGTGCAGGGGCGCTCACTCGATGTCATCATCCGCGACATCGGCCCGTTACCCCTCGCGATGACGCAGACGATCCTCGCGCAAGTGGCGGACGCCTTGGGCTACGCGCACCGCCACGGCGTGATCCACCGCGACATCAAGTCCGCCAACATCATGCTCGATGAAGACGGGTGGGCTGTCGTCACGGATTTCGGCATCGCGAAGGTGCTGCAGGCGCAAGGGCTCACCATGACCGGCGTAACGGTGGGTACGCCGACGTACATGAGTCCCGAGCAGTGCGCCACCACGGAGGAGGTGACCGGCGCGTCGGATCAGTACTCGCTCGGCGTCGTGGCTTACGAGATGTTGACCGGGACGCTGCCGTTTCAGGACGAGTCGATCATGTCCGTCATGTACGCGCATTTCAACCGACCGCCGCGGCCCGTGACGGAGCTCCGGCCCGACTGTCCTCCCAATCTGGCCGCTGCGGTCATGCGAATGCTGCAGAAAGATCCGGCCGGCCGGTGGCCCACCATGGACGACGTCGTGGCGGTCTGCGGCCGGCCATCCCTGCGTCACGACGATCCGATCCGGCAGGAGATGAGTACGTTGGCGCGCGGCACGGCGCAGCCTGCCGGTCCTAAAACGCCGACGAGCCCGATCGTCATGTCACGAGTGCGGACGCGCACACCAATACGTCGCGCGCGCCGCTGGCTTTGGCCGGGTGCCGGCGCCGCGCTTGCAGTGATCGCGTTCGGGCTGTGGTGGACCACACCGTGGCGGCTGTTGAGTCGGCGGCCGACCGCGCCGCCCGCGCCGCCAGCGACGACCCAGGATTCCACGCGGACCGCCGCCGCGGGTTCGGACTCGAGCCGCCCGGTGTTGCGGGTCGAACCGGCGCCACCGCCGGTCGCCCCCCGGCCCACGCGGGCATCGTCACGGCGGGCGCCAGGAGACTCGGTCGCACGACTCACGTCGCAACGTTTCGACAGTCTGATGGGCACGCTACGCGCGAGCGCGCTGCGTGCGGAGCAGCGGGCCGCGTTGGCGGGTGCTACGCCTGCCGATCTCAGCGGAGGCCACACGGCGTTCGCGAGCGCCGAGTCGCTGGCAGCGGCACGGCGGGTATCGGAAGCGATGATGCAATTCGCCACCGCGGCCTCGCTGTGGGCGGACGCTGAGCGCGCATCGCGGTCCCGCGGCGCGCGCGACATCGAGCCGCGCCGCGTCGCGGAAGCTCCCCCACCGCCGCCGGTGCCGGTCGCGCCCGTCGCCGTTGATCCACGACCGGATATCGAAAAGGTGATCGCGAGCTACGCCGCGGCGCTTGAATCGCGGGACATCGGGCAAGTACGACGCGCTTATCCCGGCCTCTCCACGGCCCAGCAGGGGAGTTGGCAGACCTTTTTCGATCGCGTACGCAATCTCAAAGCCAGTCTCAGCGTGGCCAGCCTGAGCGTGACCGACGCGTCTGCCGATGCGATCGTCAACGGCGTTTACGAGTACGACAACGCCAGCACCGGTCGCGCCGAGCGCCGGCCGGTGACGTTCCGGGCGACGCTCCAGCGGGACGCGAGCGGCTGGCGGATCACCGCGATCCGGTAACCCTTCTCAAAAATTGTATTCGAGGCCGGCGGTCCACAGCAGGTTCGGCCGCAGCCCGCCCCGGTTCAACGGCCAGAGCGTGTTGGCCACGAGTATGATCCCGCTGTGCGTTACGAATTTGAAGCCGAATGATCCGTTGACGATATCATCCCGTTCGGCGGGAATGTTGGTCGGCTCGACGGTGCGATGGAACGGAACGTCGTAGGTGACCGTGCCCGGCAACCGCAGCTTACTCTCGCCAACCTGAAGCTCCGACACGAGGTCGACCGCGATCGCCGCCCACGGGGCCATCACGTGATCGAACCCGACCGTCGTCAGCACCGCGCTGGTCTGCGAGCGGCCGGCGCGGTACAGATATCCGATGTTGGCGTGTGGCGAGAAGGCTCCGAATCGTGCCGAGAGGATGCCGAGGCCGCGCGCCGCGACGTGGCCCGCCCCGAGGAGATCGTCGGCGCTGCCGGTGGGGAAGCGTACGTCGGCCAGCACGGAGAAGTTGGTCCGGTCCGAGCGGGTGAGATTGACCTTGAGCCGGGTCGCGATGTCGCCCACGCCCGTAGCGGATCCTTCCACGAAGCGAGAAGTCGAGAGCTCGGGATTCGCCGCAGTGCCGCCGAAGAAGTGCTGGGCCGTCGTGCCGCCGAACGGCACGATTTGCGCGTTGCTCGTGCCGAGCAGCGAGGTGGAGACGATGGGGAGGGACACACCGATGTCCACGCGGTCGAGCAGACCGAAGGTGACGAAAAACGACGTGACGGTCATGTCGATGTCGAGCGCCAGACGGAGGTCGATCACGTCGTTCTCGTGCGTCGGCACGCCGTACGGCGTGCACGACGTCCCCACGATGCTGTCGCACGCGGGGCCGGTCACGTTCTCGTGCGTGAAGGTCATCTCGATGTCTTTCAGGCTTACGCCGCGCAGCGTCTCAAAATGCAGGCGGTTCACGTTGACCCCGACGAACACGCGGCCGCGGCCGAGGGTCGGGGCTCGCTCGCCGAACACGGCACCGGGCGACCCGGACGTGGGAACTGGGACCCCCGCTTCGAACCGGAAGGTCGAGCCGCCACTCGTCGCACTGACGGGGAGGTTGCCGACGTTCTGACTGACCGCCGAGCTGATGAAGGCAATCAGTGAGCCGTTATCGGCATTGGCCGCGGGCACGAAGTGATCTGCATGCAGCGCGGTCGCGGAATCGGAGCCCGCCGTCCCGCCGAGGAACAACGGGTCCTTGCCTTCCGTGAAAATGAAGAGCTGCGAGATCTTGTCGCGGAGCCCCCCGCTTCCCTGGGCCGGCAGCGGCGTAACTGCCAGCGCGAGCGACACAAGAGCCCACAAGGTGTGCCGCATCGAATCCTCCGAGCGACGTGTGAGTGGTTTTGACCGGACTCGAAGAGACGGGACACTTGGGTGCGCGTCAACCCCTCAGAGTGTAGAATCGGGCATGCGGCCCTACATCCTCGACGAGCTGACCTGGAAAACCGTCCGCGACACGCGGTATGAAGTCGCGATCCTGCCTTGGGGCGCGACCGAGGCGCACAATTTCCATCTCCCGTACACGACTGACAATATCCAAAGTGAGGAGATCGCCGCCCGCGCCGCCGACCGCGCGTGGCAACGCGGGGCGAAGGTGGTCGTGCTGCCGGTCGTGCCGTTCGGCGTGAACACCGGCCAGCTCGACATCCCACTGTGCATCAACATGAATCCGAGCACGCAGGCGCTCGTGCTGCGGGACGTGGCGCAGTCACTCGCGGGGCAGGGGATCGGGAAGCTCGTGATTTTCAACGGGCACGGCGCGAATGATTTTCGCCAGATGATCCGTGAGCTCCAGCCGCACGTGTCGTTGTTTCTCTGCGTCGTGAACTGGTACAAGGTCCTCGATCTCAAAGGGTTCTTCTCCGACCTCGGCGATCACGCGGGGGAGATGGAAACGAGCGTCATGCAGCACATCGCCGCGGAGCGCGTGCTGCCGCTCTCTGCAGCCGGCCCTGGCGCGGCGCGGAAGTTCAAGATTGCGGCGTTTCGCGAGGGTTGGGCCTGGACGCCTCGCCAGTGGCGCCAGGTGACGGATGACACGGGATCCGGAAACCCGGCGGCGTCAACCGCGGAAAAGGGGAAGCGCTACGTGGAAGCCGTCACCGAAAAGGTGTCGGACTTCTTCGTGCAGCTGGCGAAGGCGGACACGAACACAATGTACGAATAACGGGTGGCGCGGAATGTGGGGTAGGGGCGCAGCATGCTGCGCCCCTACTACCTGGGTCCGATCCCTCCGCTACTGCCCCGTTGCCGCCGGCGCGCTGAGCCAGCGCGCGAACCACGCCGCCACTTCCTTATAGAAGAACCGGCTGTCCTCGCCCTTCAGAATCCAGTGGTTCTCCTCCGGCCAGATGATGAGCCGGGAGGGAATCTGCTGGCGTTGGAGCGCGGTCCAGAACTCGAGCGCGTTGTTCATCGGCACGCGAAAGTCGCGCTCACCCACCGACACGAGCACGGGCGTGTGCAGGTTCGCGGCGCGGCGCATCGGGCTCTGTGTCCGCCAGATCGGATGGTCCTCCCACGGCGGCCCGCCGACGTTGCGCTCGCGATCATAGTTGAAGTCGCTCGTTGCCCATTGGCTCTCGAGGTCCCACTCGCCGGCATGGCTCACCAGGGCGCGATAGCGCGTGGTCGTCACCGCGAGCCAGTTGGTGAGGTGTCCGCCGTAGCTGGCGCCCCCCGCCACCTGGCGTGACGCGTCGATGAACTTGAAGCGCTGGAGCGCCGTGTCGGCCGCCTCGTTGATATCGTTGGCCGGCCCTTCGAGCGGATCGAACTGGATGTCCTGCGAGAACTTTTCCCCGTATCCCGTCGAACCGGTGTAGTCGGTCATCAGGACGACGAACCCGGGGGCGGTGGCGCCGAGCAGATGAGGATTCCAACGCAGGCCAAAGTTATCAGTCCACATGTTCGCGGCGCCGCCGTGAATCAGCACGAACAGTGGGTAGGTGCGCGTCGAGTCGAACCCGGGCGGCAGTGCGTAGAAGCTGTGGATCCGCTTGCCGCGCTTGGAGGTGAACCAAAACTCGCGCAGGGGCTGCCAGTCGATCTGGGCCGCGCGCGCGGTGTTGAACCTGGTGAGCGGCGTCCACTTCCCGGTGGTGGGATCGACCCGCACCACCTCCTGCGGGTTCGTCGCGCTCTCCCAGACTGCCGCCATGCGCACCGGGCCAGTGGTGGTCCCCGTGGCCACCTGAAGGCTACCGAACGTGCCGCTCGTCATCGTGCCGACTTCCTGCTCCTTGCCACCTGCGACCGGCGCGCGGAACAGCCGCTGGCGTCCGGCGTCTTCAGCCAGGAAGAAGACCGCGCGGTTGTCTGGGCTGATCGTATACGTGCCAACGGAATGGTCTGCGCCGCCCGTGATGCCGCGTGGAGCGGCGTCACCGCTCCTCGGCCATGTCCAGGCAACGAGCCGGCGGTTGTTGAACGTATGCTCGTTCGTCGGGGTCATCACCCCGTAGAGCGTCTTGCCGTCCGGACTGAACTGCGGCGCGTCGTAATCCTCCTTGCCCCTCGTCAGCGGCTGCGGTTCACCGCCCGACGCTCCCACAAGCCACAGCGTCTGCACGACGTCGCCGTGCGCCCAGTCGGTGCGGTTCGTCGTCGCGGCGAATACCACGCCGGTGCCGTCGGGCGTCCACGTCGCTGCCAGATCCTCGCCACCGGTGCCCAGCTGCCCGCCGAACCCGGCGCCCTGGACGAGCCGTGAACCGGCCAAAAGATCCTTGGCCTGCGCGTTCGGTTCGAGGGACTGCACAAACAGATGCGGCCGTCGGTCATCGAGCCAGTGATCCCAGAGCCGAATCGGTGACGCGTCGTACACGCGCGCGTTGTACTTGCGCGCTTTGCGCTCGGTGACCGCTGCGCGGTTCGCGGAATCGGTGGCCGCGCCCGGATAGATCATGCTCGTGAACAGGATCGCCTTGCCGTCCGGGCGCCACAGCGGGCTCGATGCGCCGGTGGACAGGTTCGTCACGCGCTGCGCTTCACCGCCGCCGCTCAGGTCGAGCACATAGATCTGTGGGACATCGTCGCTCTCACGCCGCGCACCGAACGCGATGCGGCGGCTGTCGGGACTCCAGTCCACGCCGCTCTCACCACCTTTGGTGTTCGTCAGGCGCCGCGGCTCGGCGCTGCCGTCGGTCGGGACGAGCCAGAGATCGCCGACTTGCTCGCCCTCCGTGTAGGAGGGCTCGGTAACCGCGAACACGACCCAACGCCCATCGGGGCTGATCGCGGGAGATGAAATCCGCTTCATCAGGAAGACGTCTTCGTGTGTGATCGTGTGGCGGCCTGACTGCTGCGCCGCGAGGGGCGTCGCGAGCACGATGGAGAGAACGAAGGAGAATCGCCGCATGACTAGCCTTCTCGGGTGATGGGGTTGGGAGCGCGAGCATCTTTTCGCCGGACGTGGACCAGCCATTCGATTTCCGCGTGCACGACATTCTCGCGATCCACGAGCGCGACACGATGCACGCGCTCGACTGGCTCGCCCCCGGCAGTGGCCGCGCGAATGTCGTCGATGTCCTTCGGCGCGAGCACGAAGCGGCCGTACAACGTGGTGCGCGCCGGCTTCCGGAATCGGACCGTCGCGCTCTTATCCCACACCATGTACTCGCGCCCGAGGTTCTTGATCAGCATGACCATGTACACACCGTCTCCGGCGGCATACATGCTGCCGCCGAACATCGTGCCGACATAATTCTTGGTGCGCCAGCCCAGCGGGAGCCTGATGCGGATCTCACGATAGTCGTCCGCGATGTAAGTAATCCAGGCGCCCGTGCTTCGGTACGTCGGAAAGACGTTGAACCCCCAGCGCTGCATTCTGCTGCGCCACGACTCCGGCATGTTTCCGCCCCCGTCCCACTCATCTCATGTAAGGAGCGACGTTAGTCGCGATCGTCCGAAACTCGGCCTCGGTCAGGGGCACTTTGTGAAACTCGGCCCATGCCTCGCGTGGCGCCAGGTTGCCGCCGGCCGCCGCATCCGATCCGAAGAGTACGCGGTCGATCCCCAGCTGGCGAATCCGTACGGCGATCAACTTCAGGTCGTCGGGCGTGCCACTCCGGTCGACCGTGGTCACGTCGAACCAGAGGTGCTTGGCCCGTGGATCTCGGCGCGCGATGAGGTCCACAAACGCCGACACCGCGCTGTCCGTCGTGGTGTCGTACCCACCGGCGCCAGCCAGATGCGCGATCTGTACCGGCACGTCCGGTGCCGACGGCAGAATCGAGTCGATGAAGATCTGCGCCTCCCTCCGGCCGTAGGGGAGCTTCCGCGAAATCGACGCGCGCATGTGAATCACGATCGCCATGTGTTTGTCGTTTGCGGCCCGAAATACGCGGCGCAGCTTCTCGACATCCTGCGGGCTGTGATAATCCACGGCGGAGTTGCCAATGTGCAGCTTGAGCCCCGTGCGGAGCAGCGGATTCTTGCTGCAGCGGTCCAGCTCCGCCAGCGCGTAGTCGCGGAGCGGGTTGATGCCGCAGAACGCCCGCAGCCGCTCCGGATAGCGCGCCACTTGTGCTGCTGTCCAGTCGTTGTCGGCTTTCACATGCTCGTAATCGTTTTCAACGTTCCGGCTCGGGTTGCTCCAGCTGTAGGCGGTCGACAGCACAAGGGCGCGGCGGATACCTGCCGCATCGAGCAGCCGGATGAGCTTGTCGGCATCGATCGTATCGACCCCGACCAGCTTCGCTAAGTCAGGGCTGAAGAAGTGCTGGTGATAATCAACCAGCGGCGGTGGGACCTGGGCGTTCACTACTCCGGCCCACAGCGCCAGCGCGGCGCAGCGAACGCGCAGTCTCATACCATGTTACTCACGCGAGCATCAGAGGTTGGGCGCGGATCAGGCCGCCCGTGATCTGAAGAATGCCGGCACCACGGCCGTGCGCAAGGTCGTGTAACTTGAGGCCCCACCTCGAAGGATGGTGCCATGCGTCGCTTGACAGTTGCGGGCCTCATGCTGTGTGCACTCGCGACCGGTGCGCAATCACAGCGCCGAGCTGCGCGTCCCTGGGTCGATCGGTGGTTCATCACCAGCGACAGTGTGCGGCTGCACTATTTGAGCGGGGGCAGCGGACCCGGTCCGACGGTCGTATTCGTGCCGGGCTGGACGATGCCCGCCGACATCTGGGAGCCGCAGCTCCGTTACTTCGCGGCCTCGAGGCGCGTCATCGCGCTCGATCCCCGTTCGCAGGGTGCGTCGCAGCGGACCAGCGATGGGAACTACACCGAGCGTCGGGCACGGGATATCCACGAGCTCATTGCCCACCTCCAGGCCACGCCGGTTGTCGTGGTGGGCTGGTCGATGGGAGCTCCCGAAGCGCTCGAGCTGGTGGAGCAGTTCGGCACCCACGACATCGCCGGGCTCGTCCTGGTCGATAATTTCGTGTGGGTTCCGCAGGGCTCTCCCCTTGCGGGGTTCATGGACACCTTGCTCTTTCACCTGCTCCGCGATCGTCCGGTGTTGACCGCGACGTTCGTGCGCGGGATGTACCGCACGCCGCAGGATTCCACCTACCTCGCGCGCATCACTCGCGCATCTCTTTCGACGCCCACGACAACGGCCTATACGCTGCTCGCCAGTACATTCGCCACCGGTCGCCGCGACTGGCGCCCGGCGTTGGATAAGCTGGACCGTCCACTCCTGTTCGTCGGCTCGGCGGTGATGCGCGAAACCGCCGACACGGTGCGCAATCATGTGCACGATGCGCAGGTGGAGATCTTCGAGAACGCCGGTCACGCGCTGTTCGTAGATGAGCCCGATCACTTCAATCGCGTATTGGAGGACTTCCTGAAGCGGCTGCGCTGACTCCTACAATCGGAACAGGTAGCTCAACTTCACGAACACCGCATCGCCGGTGCGCGTGAGGCCGCGGAACCGAAACGCGTCTTCGTCCAGCATGTCGCTGCCGTATCCCGCGAACACGACCGTGCCCGGGACAGGCTGATAGCTGATCAGCGCGTCGACGTGGAACAGATTGGTGGCGCTTGCGCTCGTCCGCGTCACGCCACTCGGCCCGGCGATCAGAATCGGCGCGTTCGTGCGCGAATCATCGCGCAGCGAGTCGGTCTGATCCTGGATGTACTGGCCGACCAGCCGGAGGAACAGCGGCCGGGAGACCTGGTACTCGATCTTGGCGCGCGCCACCCGGCCAACGTTGACCAGGCTGCCGTCGGTGCGCCGATTCACCTGCTGCCAGAAATAGCTGAACGAGTTGCGGAGACGGTCCGTCGGCCGGTACGAGATGTTGAGACTCAGCAGCAGCAAATCGGCCGATGCCCACTCGAAGAAGTTTTCGTCGTGCCCCTGGAGGAAGAAACCGCCGCCACTGAAGTGCTTCCACTGCGGCGTCCCGATCTGGACGATGTACTCGCCATTCCCGATCGTCGGCTGGCCGACGAACGGAATCGTGTCCAAGCCGCCGCCGGATTTCGGAACCTCGAGATGATAATTCGCGTACAGGGCCGAGTCGTAGCCGAACGACTCCACGAAGTAGCCGGCCCCGACATTCCAGCCGCCGCGCAAGGTCGTGTTGACGTTGAAGTGCAGCTTCTGGTCCTGGATGTTTCGCCCGTGGATGAAGTTCTGATACTGCCAGATGCCATCCACCACGATGTCGCCTGTCAGCCGTTGGAGGAGGGAGCCCGGCTTCCCGTACGTCGTATAGCTCGGATCGACGTAGGCGTGCACGATGCCGTTGCGACCGAGGAAGCCGCTCGCGGTGTGGAAATCGTCCGAGATCCCTGCGAACAGGCTCCGCAGTCCCCAGACCCGATGTTGAATCGTGAACTGCGTGAGCCACAACGGTGCGGTTGTCGCGACACCACCCGCGCGGGTGCGACTGCCGGCGAGTTGAAAACTCAGCCCGTAGATGTCCTTGAACACGAGCCGGCCGTCCATTTCAGCGACCCGATTGTAATCGCCGCCTTCGATGCGATCGGTATAGGCGAGACCGATGCGGGACCCGTGGCCGAGGCTGTGCTGCGCGCGCACGATGTTGAAGATCGGATTATCATCGCCGCTCGCGGACGCGAACCTCTGATCCACGGCCGACAGGACGCCGATGTCGGTGCCGTGTGTGTTTCCGGTGAGCTTCACCGCCGTCACCGGCTGCACGATCCGCCGCGTGTAGATGAGGTTCTGGGGGACCTGAAACAGCTCGCTGCCTTCGAGAAAGAACGGCCGCTTCTCGGGGAAAAAGAGCGCCTGGCGCGGATCGAAGGCGAGCTGGCCGGCGTCGGACTCGACCTGTGAGAAATCGGGCTTGATCGTGCCGTTCAGCGTGAGATTATCGGTGAGACCCCAGCGCACGTTCCCGCCGACCTGCGGGTTGCCCACGTCGTACTCGTACCCGGCCGTCCCGGGCGCCGCGGGCGCCCCCGTGGCTCTCGAGGTGGCCTCGGGATTCAGGTCCATGACCAGCCCCCGATGCATCCCCGCCAGCCCGATCAGATTGCCAGACTGTCCGATGAATGTCGCGTTGGCGCGCTTCGCCGGGAACCAGGTGTCCTCGAATCCTGAGTGCTTGACTTGGCGGATGATGTTGAGACTCCAGTCCTGGGGCTGTGTCGGCTGATAGCGCAAGCTCTTGAAGGGAATGCGGACCTCGACCTCGTAGCCCCAATCCGTCACACGTCCGCGCGATTGGAAGACGTAGTCCGGGCTGAGGTCCGGCTGCTCCCGTCCGATGACCCCACCGCCGATGAACCCACTCGCCGAGATGTTCGCACCCTCGATGAGCGCGCCGTCGCCCTGCACACCCAACGGGTTGACGGCAAACATCAACGCCTTCTTGCCGTCGTGGAACGTGCCGAGCAGGATCTGGATGTTGTCGTCGCCAAAGATCTGGTCGCGGTCCGCGAGGGTCGCGGTCGGCCGGCCATGCAGCTCGTAGGCGCGAATCCCAAAGTAGATCGCGTTGCCGGAATACCACACGAGCACCTGCGTCGAGTCTGCCGCGGGGACGCCGTCGTTGGGCGCGTACTGCGAGAAGCCGGTCAGCAGGGCAGCGTGCGCCCAGACCGAATCCGCAAGGTCGCCGTCGATCACTACGTCGGCGTCGAACCGAGGAATCCGCACGTCCAGCTGGCGCCGGCGACCCGAGTAGATGACCATGGAATCGGGCACCGCCGCGCCACAATGCAGCAGCAGGCACAGTGTCAGCAGCATGTCCGATAATAATGGTGGCGCGGGCGGCCGCGGCTACACGCCGCGAGTTAGGAATGTGTTAGCCAGCTCCAGAACTGTGCCGAAGGCGTTGAGTTTCGGATTGAGCCGCTCGATGCGTTGCAGGCACGCATCGACGACGGTCACGGGACACCGTGCGGGCCCGGATCCCGTCGCTGATTTCGTGGATGCTTCCCTCCGCCGACAGTGATATCATGAGGGATGATCCTTTCCTTCATTGTACTACTCCAGGTTCCCGCGCAGCCGCAGCCGCTTGCTCCCCGTCGTGAGATCACCGACCCCGGTACCATCGCGACCAATCAACGCGTCACACCCGCCGGCGTGCAGAGCGTGTTCACCGACCGCGTGTTCGGCGTGCGATTCGGCCGGCCCGGCGAGGTCTGGGTGTCCATCCACGGCGCCGCCTACCGGCTCGGCTGGCGTGACAACGCGATGCTGGGAAGCGCGGCCTTCGACGGCCGTGCCGGTGTCCAGGGGATCGCGATCGATCCCGTAACCCGTCGGACACTCGTCACGAGCGTCGGCCTCCTGCCGGCGGATCTCGCGTTGAGCCGCATCCCGGGATCGCAACAGCTGGCGCAGACGAAAGTAGTCGCGCAGCTGACCGCCTATGACGGCGACAGCGTCGTGCCCCGGTGGACCTCACCGGCACTCGGCGACGACATCGTCGGATCTCCGGCGGTGGCACGTCGCGCGAACGCGTCCGGGCACCGCGTCGTGGTCGTGCCGCTGTCGGCCAACGATGCGCTGGCGGTCCTCGACGCCGACAGCGGCTCGCTTCTAAAGACCGTTCCGCTGGGTGTGCTGCCGGTGGCTGCGGTCGTGAATACGGACGGATCGGTCGCCTATGTCACCAATCTCGGTGGCCCGAAGCCTGGCCCGCGCGATCGCGCGGCGAGACAATGCTGCGACCCGTTCGCGGAGCTCGTGCGTGTCGATCCCCGTGGCATCGCGCAGCCCGGAAGCGTGACGCGCGTCGATCTGGTGATGGGTACGGTGACCAAAGTCATTCCCGTCGGACGCCATCCGACGGGCATCGCCTGGGACGAGCAGGGCGCGCGACTGTATGTGGCCAACGGCAACTCCGACGCGGTGAGCATCATCGATACGCGCCGCGACGCTGTTGTCCGAACCCTCGCGATCGCGCCCTTCCGCGAGACCCGCATCGGGCTCGCTCCGACAGCGGTCGCGCTGTCCCCTGACGCCACCACGCTGTTCGTGACGCTGGGTGGGGCGAATGCCGTGGCCGCCTACGGGCTGCCGGGCGGCCAACTCAAGGGACTCGTGCCAACGGGCTGGTATCCGACGAGCATCGACGTGAGTGCCGACGGCCACACGATCGCGGTTGGCTCGTTGTTCGGTGTGGGCTCTGGCATTGCACGCAGTCCGAGCGGCCCCTTCACTGGGCGGTACGTCCACTCCTATCGTGGCTCCGTGAATGTGATTGCCGAGCCGTCGGCAGCGGAGATCGCGGCCTACACCACGTCGGTGGCCCAGAACAATCGGCTCACGCTCCGGACCGACAGTGCGGGGCCGACGCTGCCGGCGCGGGCCAACGCCGCCCCTCGCGCTGTTCCCGAGCGGCCTGGTGAGCCCTCATTGATCGACCACGTCGTCTACATCGTGCGCGAAAACCGAACGTACGATCAGGTCTTCGGCGATATGGGCAAGGGCGCGAGCGACAGCTCGCTGCTGCAATACGGCCGCGACGTGACGCCGAACGCCCACGCGCTCGCCGATCGGTACGTGCTGCTCGATCACTTTTTCGCCTCGGGGGGCAATTCGGCGGACGGCCACAACTGGCTCACACAGGGGACCGAGACCGAGTATCCGATGTGGCCACTGTACACAGGGCGCAGCTATCCATCAGAGGGCGTCGATCCCCTCGCGTATTCGGCGGGCGGATTCCTTTGGGAGGCCGCGCAGGCGAAGGGCAAAACCGTCACCATCTTTGGTGAATACGCGCCGTCGCCGCAGTGGTATAGCGACACCATCCGCATGAACATGCTGACCCAGTATCGCGATTCGCAGCCGCACAATCGCGCATTCTTCCGCAGCCGCGTGGCGAAGCTCTACAACACCCGGTCCGCCATTCCTTCCCTGGACCGCGTGCTGGTGCGCGAGTACCCGGGCTGGACGATGACCGTGCCCGATATCGTCAAAGCCGACATCATCATCGAGCATCTGCGGGAGTGGGAAGCGAAGCGGGCGATGCCGAACCTCGTGTTGATCATTCTGCCGAGCGATCACACGGAGGGTACGAACCCCGGCTGGTGCACGCCCCAGGCCTGCGTCGCGGACAACGATCTCGCGCTCGGTCAGATCGTGGAGGCGTTCTCGCACAGCTCGTTCTGGAAGTCGACGGCGATCTTCGCCGTCGAAGACGACGCGCAGAACGGCGTGGACCACATCGACGGGCATCGCACCGTGGCGCTCGTGGCCAGTCCGTACGCTCGGCGGGGCACCGTGGACGCGACCTTCTACAGCCAACCGAGCATGGTGAAAACGATCGAGCTCATCCTGGGGCTGCCGGCGCTCAGCTTGTTCGATCTCGTCGCGACCGATATGCGAGCGAGCTTCATCGGCCCGGAGGAAGCGCCCGACTTCGCACCTTACAGCACCCTCGAGCCGAGGCAGTCGATCTACGAGGTGAATCAGCAGGTCGGCGCCATCACGGGTCCGCATGCCGCCGAGCGCCGTCGCGCGGCGCTCGCGTCGGCGCGTATGAATTTCCACGACCCCGACGCCGCGCCCTCGGAACGGCTGAATCGCATCCTCTGGCACGATGCGCGCGGCTGGGACGTGTCCTATCCTACGGTGAAGCGCTCGCTGTTCTTCCCGATGTCTGTGGACCTCAGCGACGAAGAGCGGGAGGAGC
>WNGI01000213.1_pt1 | contig 53414 bp, 40 predicted proteins | sample 5400621 | NCBI WGS metagenome assembly WNGI01 (sample SAMN13153374, study PRJNA577476) | soil metagenome | isolation source: 20 cm soil or saprolite under Garry oak tree replicate 1 | place: USA:California | collected 2016-06-15 | reverse complement strand
CATCGACGTGCAGTGGGTCGACATGGGCTCGCAGGAAGTACTCGACCGTGTGCGGGCGGAAAAGGACAATCCGCAGGCGGACGTCTGGTTCGGTGCGCCTGCGGAAGCATTCGACAGAGCGACGCGCGAAAATCTTCTTGATCCGTACATCCCAACCTGGTCGAACGCTGTCGCCGTAGACGCGCGCGAGAACCATGACCACTGGTACGGAACGTATCTCACGCCTGAGGTCATCGCGTACAACACTCAGGCGGTGACTGCGGCTCAAGTGCCGAAGGACTGGGATGACGTTCTCGATCCAAAGTGGAAAGGGAAGCTTCTGATTCGCGACCCGATTGCGTCAGGAACAATGCGAGCGATATTCGGCGCGATCATCGCGCGGTCGGTCGCGCGAACGGGAAGTCCACAGAGCGGATACGATTGGCTGAAGAAGCTCGACGCGAACACACGCGAATACGTTTTGAATCCAACGATTCTCTACCAGAAGATTGGGAGACAGGAAGGAATTATCACTCTATGGGACATGCCCGACATCGCGACGCTTCAGCAGCGAACAGGGATACCTGTGGGTTACGTAATTCCGTCGAGCGGAACGCCAGTGCTCGTTGACGGAATCGGGATAGTGAAGGGAACGAAGCATCCCAATGAAGCGAAGCTCTATTACGAGTTCGTGACCACGCCCGAAGCACTCAAGGCCGCCGCTGAGGAATTCCTGAGAATCCCCGCGCGAACAGACATTCCGGTTTCCGATCTGCCAAAATGGATTCAGGATGCGAAGTCGCGGATCAAGCCGATGGCAGTGGACCGCGCAATGATGGCCGAGCATCTCGACGAGTGGATGAAGTATTGGGACGCGAACATCAGGAATCGCGGGAATAAGCAGTGAGTGCGGGCGCGCTGGCGCTCAAGGGAATCACTCGGCGCTTCGGTGATCAGACCGCCGTTGACGACATATCGCTCGAGATTGCGGCGGGTGAGCTGCTCGCACTTATCGGCGCTTCCGGATCTGGAAAGACAACAACTCTCAGAATAGTCGCGGGGTACGAGATACCAGACAGTGGCACCGTCACACTCGACGGGAAAGACATCACTCCGCTGCCTCCGCAGGATCGTGGGTTCGGAATGGTGTTTCAGCATTACGCGTTGTTCCCGCACATGTCGGTTGAAGACAATGTTGCGTTTGGTCTCGAGGCGCGGGGAATTCCAAAACAAAAACGACTGGAACAGGCGCGGACTGTTCTCGAATCCGTCGGCCTCGGCGGTGCGGGCCGTCGTGGAATCCAGTCGTTATCGGGAGGTGAGCAACAGCGCGTGGCTCTGGCGCGCGCCCTGGTGATCGAGCCGCAAGTGCTGTTGCTCGATGAGCCTCTGTCAAATCTCGATCCGACTCTGAGGCAAACAACACGCGATGAGCTGCGCGCAATGCTGCATCGTGTCGGAGTCTCCGCCCTGTTCGTTACGCATGATCAGGAAGACGCGTTCGCGATCGCAGATCGCATCGCAGTCATTCGAAAAGGAAAACTTCTGCAGGTTGGAACGCCTGAAGATCTCTACTCGCGACCCGCAACACTTGGCGTCGCGAGCTTCATTGGAAGAGCAACGATTCTGCCCGCCGAAGCAGCTGAGCCTGCCGAGAGTGGGCGAAGGCGGATGGCGGTGACGATTGGTGGCGTGCGCCGAGTCTTTACAGTTACTCGCGGTTCGGGTGCAAGCTTGTCCACTCGCGGAGTGAAGGCAGTTCTTCGTCCTGATGCACTCGAGCTTGGCTCACCGGATACCGAAGGCGTATGGACCGGCGAGGTTGTGAATCGACGGTTCGCTGGGGGAAATGCGGTTTATAGAGTGAAGCTCGCGGGGGATGTGTTAATGGAAATCGAGTCGCAGAACATGAGCGTGCGCGAAGGCGACCGCATCGGCGTGACGGTTTCGCGAGAGCCAGTTCCGATCGTCGAAGACGATGAATCGTAAAGCCCGCTCGCTGCGCGCCGCGCGAAGCAGCTGGCTGATTGCCCTGCCGGTGCTCGCGCTTCTTCTGTGGAGCGTTGTGTATCCAAACGCGGCGGTGATTGCCGGCAGCTTTGAGAATGGCCTCGGTCACTGGCGAGAGTTTGCTGCGAGCGCAACAGATCGTGAAGCACTGACGACGACTCTGTTCATTTCGTTCGCATCAGTTGTCGCGTCGCTGATCATCGGCGTCCCGCTCGCATTTCTACTCGGCAGATTCGAGTTTCCGGGTCGTCGAATTTTGCGTGCGGTCGCGACATTGCCGGCTGCTTTGCCCCCGCTCGTCGGAGTGATTGCTTTTCTTTTTCTCTACGGTGAGAGCGGATTGATCACGCGCGGAATCCAGCGGATGCTGGGTTTGCACGAAGCGCCGTGGCGACTCACCGGCGTGTGGGCAATCATCTTCGTCCATGCGTACACGATGTACGTGTACGTATTTCTCTTTGTGTCTGCCGGACTCGAGCGTTACGACACTACGCTTGACGAGGCAGCCGCCGGACTCGGCGCGAACTCGTGGCAGAGACTGAGACGCGTAACGCTGCCCCTTCTGATGCCGGCAATTGCAGGCTCAATGCTCCTCGTATTCATGACAGCGCTCGGATCGTTCTCCGCGCCATACGTGTTCGGCGGTGGAATTCGCGTGCTATCGACGCAAATCGTTGCATCGAAGCTGAATGGCGAGCTGGGTCTCGCGTACGTAGAGACCACCGTGCTTGCGCTGAGTGCGGTTGCGGGGTTGATGCTTTTCCGCTGGCTCGAGCGAAAAAGGAAATACACGCTCGCGGGAAAAGGCTCAGCGACTCGACGCGTGATTCGCTCACGTGGCGCACAACTGGCGGCTGCGGCGCTCGCGTTTGCCACGGTGGTGGTGTTGGTGCTGCCCCATCTCATGGTAGTTCTCGTTTCGTTTGCCAGAGATGGAGCGTGGACCACACAAGTAATTCCGCCCGAGTACACACTCGATAATTACCGGCGATTGTTCTCCGAAGCGCAGCTATGGCGGCCCATCGTCAACAGCGTGTCGATGGCGCTCATCGCGACCGCCGCGAACGTCGTGGTGTGTTTCGTTGCCGCCTACCTCATCGTGCTGAGACAATTCAGCGGCCGGCGGCTGCTGGAGATACTCGTTGCACTTCCGTGGGCGATTCCGGCGACGGCGATTGCGCTTGGACTCGCGGCGACTTTCAACAAGAATGATCTGGCGACTGCTCGTATTCTGCTCGTTGGAACGTTCTGGATTCTGCCACTCGCGTATTTCATTCGGGACATTCCCCTTGTGGCAACCGCCGTTGAAGGATCGCTCCGTCAAATGGATCCTTCATTAGAGGATGCAGCACGAGGACTCGGCGCCTCGTGGTGGCTGACGATGCGCAGAGTGGTTTTGCCGGCCGCACGCCCAGGGCTTGTTGCCGGAGCATTACTCGCGGCAGTGACCGCAGTTGGAGAGTTTGTCGCGAGCGTCGTCCTGTACACGCATTCGAATCGCCCGATCTCGATGGAAATTCTGGCGCAGCTCAGAGCGCTCGCATTCGGAACAGCCGCATCGTATAGCGTGTTGTTGATAGCGCTTGTGTTGCTGATGACACTTACCGCCCGGACTCTCGAAGAGCGAATCGCTTGACACGTAGACGCATCGCGATAATCGGTGGCGGATTCGCCGGACTCACTGCGGCGCGAACGCTTCGCAACGTCGACGCCGATATCACTCTCATCGACCGCACGAATCATCATCTTTTCCAGCCGCTGTTGTATCAAGTGGCGACTGCTGCGCTTGCACCGAGCGACATCACAGCGCCGATAAGGTGGATTCTGCGCCGGCAACAGAATACCACGGTTCTGCTGGGGGAAGTCTGCTCGATCGATGCGTCGCGAAAAGTCGTGTGCCTCGATTATCAGGACATGGAAATTCCGTACGACTATCTCATCGTGGCAACAGGATCGCGACACGCCTATTTCGGTCATGAAGAATGGGAGCCAATCGCGCCGGGGCTGAAGGCGATCGAGGACGGAACAGAAATGCGGAGGCGCTTTTTGCTCGCGTTCGAGCGTGCTGAAGAAGCAAAGGACAACGCCGAGAGGAACGCTTTCCTGACATTTGTCATCGTCGGTGGTGGGCCGACAGGTGTCGAGCTGTCCGGAGCGATGCCGATGATTGCGCGGCGCGCACTCCTTCCCGATTTCCGCCACATCGATACGCGACAAACCAGAGTGATTCTTCTCGAGGCTGGGCCACGAATACTTCCAACGTTTCCGGAATCACTCGCCGCCAAGGCGCAAAAAAGTCTCGAAGAGCTTGGAGTCGAAGTTCGAACGAGCTCGATGGTCCAGGCAACGCTGCCTCACCACTCGGCAAATTACTCGGCGTTCCGGTGGATCACGTCGGTCGAGTGCTGGTCGAGCCAAATCTCTCGATTCCCGGGCATCCCGAAGTTTTCGTCGCCGGCGACCTCGCGTTTGTACCACGCGAAGGAAAATCGCCGGTGCCAGGCGTTGCGCCGGCCGCGATGCAGGAAGGGCGCACCGCCGCGAGGAATGTAATGCGACTTATGCGCGGACAGCCCACGCAGCCATTTCGTTACCGTAACAAGGGAGATCTCGCCGTCATCGGCCGCTCGCGCGCGATTGCCGATTTTGGAATAGCACAGGTCTCTGGTCTACTCGCGTGGTTTCTCTGGCTCACGGTGCACATCATGTATCTGGTGGGCTTTCGGAATCGCGTGAGCGTTCTCATTCAGTGGGCCTACTCATACTTCACGTATCAGCGCGGTATGCGGCTGATCACAAACCTCGAGCGCCACGGGGAACTGAAGCCTTCTTCGACCATCCCATAAGGAAGTGGTCGCTTCCTTACGAAAGAGCTATACGGCAGCTTCGCTAATGACTTCAGTGCCAGCTTTGACGTTCCGTTCATCATCGATTCCAAAATTCAGAATCAAAGATCCGAGTACCAGGATCGCGGAAGTAATGAATGGCACGTTTTTCCCAAAATGATCATAGGAAAAGCCCGCCCACAGAGGAATGATCACCCTCGCCATTCCACCATACGCCTGCTGAACTCCCATGTAGAGCCCGCGCTCTGATGCCGGAATAACACGCGAAAGAAGTGAGGTCACACACGGGAAAGTGAATGCAGTGCCGAGTGGAATGCACGCAATCGCAATTGCAAGCAGCACGTAATTATGCACGAACGGAAACGCGAGCAAGCCGGTTGATAGCAACACGAGACCAACGCGAGACAGTTGTGCTTCACCGAGCTTGTCGACTGCCCAACCGAGAACTCCAGCTCGTGTAACAACCGAGATGGTTCCGATGTAGGTAAAGAAAATCCAGATCCTTCGTTCGGTGACGCCGAAACGATCCATCAGAAACAGCGCGAGAATCGCACTCATTCCGGAAAATGCGCCCATGGCGATTGCATAAATCCAGATCAACCTGGGGCCTGGCTCTCGCGCGTGAGTGACAACGAATGCGAGCGCCGTCCGCGACGCGCTTGGCTTTCTCTGAATCGCGTGCGCGCTGTCGCGCGACTCGCTGAGAAACTTCCACGCAAATGCCATGTTGATCACGCAAAGCGTCGCGGCCACTACCCCGGGACCACTTCGTCCGGCGAGAAGAGCGAGAGATCCCAGCGGCGGACCAAGCGCGACACCAACGTTCGTCGCGGCTGAAAGCCAACCAAGCGCTTTCGCTCGACTCTTCGGTTCGGTCGCATCTGCAACGTACGCCTGAATGACGCCGACGGTCCCGCCGCCCGCTCCCTGTACAACTCGCGACAGAAGGAGAAGCCACAATGAATTCGCAAATGCGAATACGACGTACGCAATCGCAGCTGCACCGAGTCCGACGAGAAGTGCCGGTCGTCGTCCATAACGATCGGAGAATCGCCCCCACATCGGCGCACTGACCAGCTGTGCGGCAGTGAATGATCCGATCAACAGCGTTACCATCAACGCACTTGCGCCGAGCGTGCGCGCGTAGAATGGCATAAGGGGCAGGATCATCAGCAGCCCCACCATGTCTACAAACGCGGTGATGATCAGGATCAGGAGCTTCTTGAACACTCCTTACTGTTCCGTTTTGCCGAGTGCGGCTGGAGGAATCGCTCGGCCGACAACTCCGGCAAGGGCGATGATCGTCAACAAGTACGGAATCATCTCGACGAACTGCGACGGAATGACATGATTTCCCTGAAGCTGGATCTGCAATGTTTCAGCAGCAGCGAACAACAAGCACGCAAGCGCTGCACGAACCGGATCCCATCGCCCGAAAATGACTGCGGCGACGGCGATAAAGCCACGACCGGCCGTCATCTGATCGGTGAATTGATGCTGGTCGAGCGCCAGATAAACTCCGCCAAGTCCAGCGAGCATTCCGGAGAGTGAAACCGCAACGTATCGAACTCGCGCCACGGGGATTCCAACGCTTTCGGCAGCATCGGGATGCTCGCCAACGGCACGAACCCTCAAGCCGAATCGCGTTCGATACAAAACGAACGCCAGCGCGGGTGCAACGAGCAGCCCCATCCACAGCAATGGATTGTCGAAACCGTGAGCTGACAATCTCGCGGGGAATCCGGAAATGCGTGGCGAATTCGATGAGCTCGCGAAGGCGAGCTTGAGGAAGAACCGCGTCACGCCAACTGCAAGAAGATTGATTGCGATTCCGACGACCACCTGATCTGCGCGATATCTGATTGTCGCGACGGCGTGGATCATTCCAAAAACCAAACCGCCTGCGATCCCGGCCAACACACCGATCCATGGATTGCCGCTGTAGTACGCACCGAGCGTTGCGCTGAACGCCCCGGTCAACATGAACCCCTCGAGCGCAAGACTGATGATTCCCGATCGCTCAGCAATCACTCCGCCACTCGCAGCAAATAAGAGCGGATTCATGCCGGTGCGGGCCTCCGTGTCGATCGCAATGCACGCCGAACTTCCGGAACAGACATCGCGACTGCAATGATCACCACGCCTTGAAGGACTTCAACCATCTGCTTCGGCACGAAGGCGTGAATTGCCAAACCACCCTGTGACAACGTCGCGAAGAAAAGAGCGGCGAGAACAACTCCCAGCGGATGGTTTCTACCAACCAGAGCCACAGCGATTCCGAGGAATCCGGAGCCACCGGCGAATCCATCCTCGTAGTAATGTTTGTATCCGAGCACGTAATTGATTCCGCCTAGTCCTGCGATCGCTCCTGAAATCGTCAGAGCACGAAACCACACTCCGCCAACTTTAATACCGCCGTATTCAGCGGCATCGGGTTGAAGTCCAACCGCGCGCAATTCGTAGCCAGGTCGAGTTCGAAAGAGGAAGAACCACACGCCGAAGGCCGCGAGCAGCGCGATGACAATCGTCAGATTTGCCGCGGAGCCATGAAACGCCCGAATGAATTGCGAGAGACGAGGAATTACTCCGGTGTGAATTTCCGGGGAGTGCAGTGTCTCCGGTACGTGAAGATGATTGGCAATGATCCAGTTGAGAAACGCGAGCACGATGAAGTTGAGCATAATCGTCACGATCACTTCGTGCGCGCCGAACTTTACGCGAAGAAATGCTGGAATTGCGCCGACGATGCCGCCACCGAGCGCAGCTGCGATCATGCAGAGTGGAATTCCGATGACTGTCGGAACGGAAGGCGAAAGACCGAGCCCCACCAAAGCCGCCAGAAATCCACCAGCCGCCAACTGACTTTCTGCGCCGACGTTGAACAAACCTGCGCGAATGCCGAGTGACACTGCGAGTCCGGTGAATGTCAGCGTCGTCGCCTTATACAACACCTGACCGAACCCATAGGCGTTGCCCCACGTTCCCTCGAGCAACAAGCGATACACACTCGACGGCGATTGGCCGTAGCTCAGGATCAACAAGTCGCCACAAATCAGCGCCACGAGAAGCGCTACAAGAGGAGGGAACAGCGCCTCTTCGATCTGCTCCCGAAAACGTGACGTCACGCCGCTGACTCCTTACGCGTGCCGATCATGTATTCGCCGAGCGTTTCTTCAGTTGCCTCAGCTGCCGGCATCACGACCGCAAGCTTTCCGCGATACATCACGGCAACGCGATCAGACAATGCGAGAACTTCATTCAGCTCCGCGGACACCAGTAGAACTGCTTTGTTCGCGGCGCGCGCAGCCCGCAGTCGCTCGTGAATGAACTCGATTGCGCCGACGTCGACGCCGCGCGTAGGCTGCGACGCGAGGAGCACGGTAAAATCTTGTCCCATTTCTCTGGCGATTACGACCTTCTGCTGATTACCACCGGAAAGTGAGCGCGCGGGCAATACTGCGGTCGGCGGGCGAATGTCGAATGACTCGATCTGTTTCTTCGCGTTGTCCTCAATCCGCGCGGCATCGAGGACGCCACGCCGCGATACGAATTCGTCCTGTAATCCGAGAAGAAGATTGTCCGAAATAGTGTAGTCGAGAATCAGACCACGACGGTGTCTATCCTCGGGAATGTGAGCGAGCCCAGAATCACGACGCTCGGAGACTTCATAAGTGGTCACGTCATGGCCGGAAATTCTGATCGAACCCGATTCTGTTTTCCGTAAACCGGCAATCGCTTCGATCAGCTCTGTCTGGCCATTTCCTTCCACTCCGGCGATGCCAAGGATTTCGCCCGGTTGAATCGTGAAACTGATTCCATCGATCACGCGCGTGTGCTGCGGGCCAACGACCACGAGATCCATCACGTCGAGAGCGGCGCTATACTCTTCCGAATTTGGCGGTGTAGGTTCGGGCGCCATGAACTCCGCTTTAGCCCCGAGTGCTTCTGCATCCCGCGCGGTGAGGTTCACGTCTCTGCCCACCATCGCGCGCGCGATCTCAGCAGGATTGGTCGACGCAGTCTTGAGTCGCTCGATTGTCTGACCTGCGCGCATTACGGTGATCGTGTCCGAGAGATCCATTACCTCATCGAGCCTGTGCGTGATGAGTACGATCGTTCCGCCAGCGTCGCGAAGCTTGCGAAGCACTCCCCACAATTCCTTCACTTCCGGTGGCGAGAGAACTGCCGTCGGCTCATCGAGAACGAGGATCTTCGCCCCACGGAATAACGTTTTCACGATTTCAACTCGCTGCGCTTCGCCGACCGAGAGCTCGGAAACTTTTCGATCTGCCGTCACCGCGAGTCCGGTTTCCTTGCTCAATGCCTGGACGTCGGCGACGGCGCGCTGATAATCGAACATTCCATTCTTCACCGGTTCCTCGCCGAGCACGATGTTTTCCGCGACGGTGAGGGTAGGGACGAGCATGAAGTGCTGGTGAACGACACCTATGCCTGCGGCAATTGCATCGTTGGTCGACCAGCCGGTAACGTCGCGGCCGTTGACCTCGAGCTTGCCGGCGTCGGGCTTCATGAGACCGCCGAGGATGCGCATCAGCGTGGATTTTCCGGCGCCGTTTTCGCCGACCAGTGCGTGAATCTCACCGGGCATTACTTCGAGCGAGGCGCCTCGATTCGCGCGCACAGGGCCGAACGATTTATCGATCCCCTGCATTCGAATTGCGGGTTGTGCGCGATTGGCGGCAGCGGGTGTCGCCGACGTCATCGAGTGCTTGGCACCTTGATGCGGCCTGCGATGATCTCCTGCTTGAGCTGTTCGACGCGAGCGTGCACGCTATCGGGAATGAGAGCTTTGTTGCGTGCGTCGTAAATGTAGCCGACGCCGCCTTCCCTTAGCCCGAACGAATAAATGCCGCCTTTGAACGTGTGCGTCTGGACGCGTTGAATCGCGTCGAATACGGCAGCGTTCACTCCTTTCACCATAGATGTCAGAATATGGCCGGGCGCTTCATCGTACTGATCGGCGTCGACACCGATTGCGAGCTTGTTCATCACTCGCGCAGCTTCGAACACACCTTGGCCAGTTGATCCTGACGCATGGAAAATGACGTTGACTCCTGATTGATACTGGCTGAGCGCCAGCTCTTTTCCTTTGCCGGGATTTTTAAATGCCTCGGGAGTGACGCCGGCGTATTGCGCGATGACTTCGCAATCGGGACAAACCTGTTTGACTCCCGCGCGATATCCTGCCTCGAACTTGTGGATCAGCGGAATGTCCATTCCGCCAACGAATCCAACTTTTTTCGATTTGCCGACGAGTGCGGCGAGCGCACCAACGAGAAACGATCCTTCCTCTTCGCGAAACTTGAGTGCGGCGACATTTGGTGGAGGTGGAATCACGTTCCCTTGCTTGTCGACCGCGAGCGCATAATCAACGCAAGCAAATGGAGTCGACGGATACTCGTTGGCGAGGTTGGTGATGTCGTCGGAGAAGATGAAGCCAACGCCGATCACAAGGTTCATTCCTTCGGCGGCGAGAAGACGAAGGCCGGCTTCGCGGTCGGAGCCTTCGCCTGGCTCGATGAAGCGGATGTTTGCGCCGATTGTTCGGGAGGCGCTATCCGCGCCGGCGTATGCGCCGTCGTTGAACGACTTGTCGCCTCGGCCGCCGACGTCGAGAACGATTCCGACCTTGGCGCCGCCGGGTTTTTCCGCGCTCACCTGGCCGCTGCGACCGGTGAACAACAACGCTACGTGCACCAGAAGTAAAGCTGCGGCGACGATGAGGAGTTTGCGCATTCGAGAGGGAAGAATCGTACACAACACGCTCTCCGGCAAGACGGCCGCGCCCCTTTCTATCGCTGATGAGTCTCCATTGATTTCACGCTATGACAGAGCGCGTACGAACCCGCTTTCTAGTTGTTGGAAGCGGCGTTGCAGGTCTTCACACGGCGCTCAGAGCATCGTCGGAAGGCGCAGTAATGGTGCTCACAAAGCGATCGTTATTCGATAGCGCGACAGCATACGCGCAGGGTGGCATTGCCGCGGCGCTTGGTGCGGGAGATTCCCCGGAGCTGCATCGTCGCGACACGCTTGCAGCAGGTGCGGCATTGTGTGACGCAGAGGCCGTCGAAGTTCTCGTGAAGGAAGGACCGGCGCGCGTGCGTGAGTTGCAAACCGCGGGCGCGCATTTCGACCTCGAGCCGGGCGGCGATTTCAAGCTGGGTCGTGAAGCGGCGCACTCTCGTCGGCGAATCGTGCACGCACATGGCGATCAGACCGGAGCAGAGGTCGCGCGTGCATTGATCGATCGAGTTCGTGACAATTCGAAGATCCAGGTTCTGGAGAAGACACGAGTGCTCGATCTCATCACGGTTGGTCGATGCGTTTACGGAGTGCGTGCGACTGTCGCTGGAACACCGACGGAAATCATCGCCGACGCGACGGTGCTGGCAACCGGCGGATGCGGTCAGGTTTATCGGTACACGACAAATCCCCAGGTTGCGACTGGCGACGGTTATGCAATTGCGCACCGCGCCGGCGTGCGTCTCGCCGACATGGAGTTCGTGCAGTTTCATCCGACTGCACTCGAGACACCTGAGAATCCGCTTGCATTGATTTCAGAAGCGGTGCGCGGAGAGGGAGCAATTCTCATCAACGATGACGGCGAGCGATTCATGTTGAAACGTCATCGACTTGCTGAGCTGGCCCCGCGTGATGTCGTTGCTCGAGAGATTTTTCGCGAGCGAGCGCTGGGAAGCAGAGTGTGGCTCGACGCGCGAAAGCTCGGTGCATCGTTCAGGAAGCGTTTCCCCGGAATCTTCGCCATCTGTCAGGCGCGTGGAATAAATCCGGCGAAAGATCTGATCCCCGTGATTCCTGCGGCGCATTACATGATGGGTGGCATCGTCACAGACCTGATCGGGCGCTCGACATTCGAAGCGCTCTACGCGTGCGGGGAAGTTTCACGAACAGGAGTACACGGCGCTAATCGGCTTGCATCTAATTCGCTTCTCGAAGGACTCGTATTCGCCGAGCGAGTCGCGCGTGACATGATCACCCGGCCGAAGCTTACAGGTGCGCCGCGTCGAAAATCGTGGGACGTGCCAATGCTCGTCGATCGAGGAGCTGCGCAAGTCGCGGCCGACGATGTGCGAAGCGTCATGTGGGAGAATGCGGGCATTGCACGAACTGCAAAGGGTTTGCGCAATTGTCTCTCAACTTTATCGTCGATTGAAGAGCGTCTGCCAATCGGAGCGACCGAAGAAGCGAACATGGTGCAGACTGCTAGACTAATTGCTGAGGCCGCTCTGCTGCGAAAAGAATCGCGTGGCGGGCATTTCAGAAGCGATTTTCCGCATGCCAAGCGCAAATGGCGCGGTAGACATATAGAATGGTGAGATGAGCACAACCCAGCTGGAAAAAACTTCGACGCGAAGTCGCGATCAGGTGACTGAGCTTCAGTCACGTATCAGAAAGCTCGCTCGCGAGAAGAACGCCGTCATTCTTGCGCACAATTACGAACGCCCTGAGGTCCAGGATGTTGCGGATTTCGTCGGCGACTCATTGGGCTTGAGTCGCGAAGCGGCGAAAACCGAAGCGGACATTATCGTGTTCTGCGGCGTCCACTTCATGGCAGAGACCGCAGCGATCCTCTCGCCGAAGAAAATGGTTTTGCTTCCTGATCTTGCCGCGGGCTGCTCGTTGGCTGCGACGATCGATGGCGAGCAGTTGCGACAATGGAAGGCAGAGCATCCTGGTGCTGTTGTCGTCTCGTACGTGAACACAACCGCGGATGTAAAAGCTGAAAGTGATTATTGCTGCACCTCAGGCAATGCTGTCGAAATCGTCAATTCCATTGCGCCGGATACTGAAATCCTTTTTCTCCCTGACATGTTCCTGGGCGCTCATGTACGACGGGTCACCGGGCGAAAAAACATGCACGTATGGATGGGTGAGTGTCATGTGCACGCGGGGATCGACCCGGAGCACATCAATCGACAGCGAGCGATGCACCCCGGCGCTGAGTTTTTGATTCACCCCGAATGCGGTTGCGCGACAAGCGCGGTTGAAGCTGTATCCGCGGGCGATGTGGATCCGGAAGGTGTTCAGATTTTGTCGACCGAAGGAATGATCAACCGTCCGCGCATCTCCGATGCGGATGAATTCATCGTCGCGACTGAAGTTGGAATTCTCCACCGACTTCGCCGCGAGAATCCAACGAAGACTTTTTATCCGGCGAGCGAGCTTGCGGTTTGCGCATTCATGAAAGTCACAACTCTTCCCAAGGTTTTGCGCGCTCTCGAAAGATTGGAGCACCACATCACCGTCGAGCCCGAGACCGCCTCGAAGGCGCGACTCGCAATAGAGCGCATGATTGCGATCGGCGGGAACAGGCCGCTCTCGCCAAAGCCGGAAACGACAGAGGATCCCGGCGAGTGAAACGGCCGCGGCGTATCGCGGCGCTGGCCGAGCGTGGGTTCGCGCCAACTCGAGGGCTTAGATTCCCATTCGCGCGACTGATGACCGCAACGATCGTTCGTGATGCGCTCGAGGAGGACGCCGCAGCGAGCGACATCTCGAGCATCGCCACGATCGTTTCCGATCGGCGTGCCCGTTGCTCCATCGTCGCCCGCGAAGGAGGAGTGATCTGCGGGATCCCGTTGGTGCGAGAGGCTTTCAAGCAGCGCGATGCGCGCGTCTCCGTGCGCTCTACCGTGCGCGACGGCCGGCACGTCAGTGCCTCCACGCCGGTGATTTTCGTAACTGGTCATGCGCGCGGACTGCTTTCCGCCGAGCGTGTTGCATTGAACTTCTTGCAGAGACTTTCAGGAATCGCGTCGCTGACGCGCAAGTATGTCGACGCAGTGAAGGGAACCAACGCGAAGATACTCGACACGCGGAAAACAACTCCAGGGTGGCGACGGCTCGAGAAGTACGCGGTGCGGGCGGGCGGCGGAATGAATCACCGCATGGATTTGTCGTCCGCGGTTCTGATCAAGGACAATCACCTGGCTGCCGTTAATGGAGATGTGGAGCTTGCCGTTAAGCGCGCGAGAGAAGTTGCGTCGTCCGGAATCGCAGTCGAAGTCGAGTGCGATAATCTCGATCAAGTGCGCTCAGCCCTTGTTGCCGAAGCGGATGTGATAATGCTCGACAATATGAGTATCACGTTGATGCGCGAGGCTGTGGAGCTGGTGAATGGCCGTGCGGTGACTGAGGCGTCGGGTGGCGTTACTCTCGGTCGAGTTCGCTCAATCGCTGAAACTGGAGTGGATTGGATCTCAGTCGGTGAGCTTACTCATTCGGCGCGAGCGATGGATCTTGCGCTCGATTTCGAATAGGTGTGCTTACTGAAAAGGAAGCGACCACGAAGAACACGAAGGCCACGAAGAAAATCAATTTTGGGGGAACTGCGTGAACGACGAACCCCAGCCCACATGTGATGTGTGCGGATCGACTGATGTGGTCGAGATCAAATGCAAAGTGGTCTGTCGCAACTGCGGAACGATTCTCAAAAGTTGCGCCGACTTAGAAAACGGATTTGACGGATTGTGGCGGATGAGTGTCTAATCCGTTCCAATCCGTTGAATCAGTTTTCTAAATCGAGAATCGCGTCTTCGACGAAGTATTCCTGCTCCTTTCGCATTGCTGCTGCGACCGCGCGGCGCTTTGAGTCCACTTCATCCTCGCGCCCATCCAGTGAGATTCGGTTCGATCTGAAACGGCGACCCGACTCTACGCAAAAAAGATCGCAGAGCTCGAGCTCCCGTTCACAAGCGTCGGCTCCTTGCTCGTCGATCAAACTCTGAGTTCGCGATATCACAGACGCCGTTGCGACGAGCTCGATCGCCATATTCGCCAATCGTTCGAGCACGAGCTGACGGTCCACGATCGCTCCGCGGTGCTTCATGATCGCCCGCTGAGTGGAGGCCTTGAGCTCTGCAACATGCTTCTCGAAATACGACTTGTGTTTCGCGAGCCGGGGATCGAGCTGAGTATCGAGCGTCGCAGTCGCACCGAGCCTGCTCCGAATACGCGAGGCGGCATAACCGCTCAAAAGGCCAAGGTGTCTGAGCGGCCGACGCAATGCAGTTCCTACCTCCTTCAATGATTCCGCCGGACCCTGCACGCCGTTGAGTGCGATGAATAGACGAAGGACTTCGTTGGCGCCCTCGAAGATTCGATTGATCCGCGCATCTCGCAGAAACCGCTCATACGGAAACGGTTTGACAAATCCGCGACCGCCGGCCAGCTGCACCATTTCATCGGTTGCGCTCCAGATGAGGTCACTCGAGAAGACTTTCGCGCACGCGGCTTCGAGAGCAAATTCACCTCCCTGATAATCCGCGAGCGATGCCAGTATTCCCAGCATTGCGTCGCACGCGTAAATACCCGCGGTCAGATGCGCGACTTTCCGCTGAGTGATCTCGAAATGCGCGAGCGGATGCCCGAATTGAACACGATGTTCTGCGTAAGTGGTCATCTCTCCGAGTACGCGTTTCGCCGCGCCGGTGCAGCCTGCAGCGAGCGTCAGTCGTCCCGCATTCAAAACATGAACGGCAACAGCGAAGCCTTTTCCAACGCTGCCGAGAACGTGATCTGCCGGCACTTCTACATTCTCATAGAGCAATTCGGCCTGAGTAGATCCACGGATGCCGAGTTTCCTTACCGTTCCGAGCACGTGAAAGCCCGGCATATCGGGTCGTATAATGAAAGCGGTAAGTCGGGGAACAGTCTCGCCGCGTCGCTCGACAGGAGTTTGAGCAAATGTCGCAATCACGCCGGCGCGATGTGCATTGCCGATCCAGATCTTGTGTCCCGTCAATATCCAGCGCTGCCCGTCGGCGCTGAGCTCTGCTGTTGTCTTGATGTTCTGCGCATCCGACCCTGTCTCGGGCTCGGTTAGCGCGTACGCCGCGAGCGTTTTCCCCCGCGCAAGGATCGGCAGGTATCGCTCCTTCTGCTCGTCGGTTCCGTAGAGCACGATTGCTTTTGAGCCGAGCCCGCAATGGACGCCTACCATCACTGCCAGCGAAGCGTCGATTGATGAGAGATGCTCGAAGATTCGCGCGTAGCCAGTGTGCGACAACTCGAGCCCGCCATACTTTCGTGGTATCGTGAGGCCGAGCATTCCAACGCGACCGAATTCCGCAATTACATCATCGCCGACCGTTTCTTCTTCATCGATCTTTTCGGGATCGATAATGCCGGTTCGTTGCATCCTGTCGAGTTCGCGCGCGAGTCGCCGGACGACTTTTGCCTCTGTGGGATTTGTACGCTCGAGCGACTGCGGGTACGGAAAGAGAAGATCGTCATGCACCGCGCCGGCAAAAATGCCGCGCGTAAACGACGGTCTGGCTTCCGCTGGGGTTTCTGGTCTTTCCGCAGCGGATGCCACTCAAGCTACCCGCGAAGGGTGAAGTCGCGGCGCGGCTTCGAGCTGCTTCGCCAATTCGGCGGGGTCGGTCACGGGCTCATCACACACGTATGAATGACAGACGTAAGCAGTGGGCTTTCCATCTCTTAATGTGCGCTGAGTCAGCAATGCGATTCCGTCATTTGATGGAGGCCCGCCGGCAAGGACCAGAGACGGAACGTAGTGTGCTGCTACCTCTCGCTCCAGTAGCGCGAAGCTTTCATTCGAGCGATCACCAACCAAAGCAACTTCGATTGCACCATGCGCCGCCATGTCTGCGGCGCCGAGGAGATGTCCGAATGCGCTTGGATATCTCGTCATCGCGGCGGCGGCCCCCTCGAGAACCTGCGTTGCCCGGCGCGGCATCTCTTCGTTGGCAGTGAGATCACCGAGGTGCAACAAAAGCTCCACAGCGAGAGACGTTCCCGACGGCATTGCATTATCCGTGATGTCACGCGGCCGAGTGATCAACTTCTCAGCATCGCTGGCCGTGTCGAAGAAAGCGCTCGCCTCATCATCCCAGAACCAGCCAATCATCGATTGGGCAATCGCCTGCGCTCGCTCGATCCAAATCGAGTGAAAAGTCAGCTCATATAGGGAAAGAAAGCCGAGCGCGACCGAAGCATGATCCTCGAGAAATCCAGGAATGCGCGTTTCGCCATTCTTGTGCGATCGCATCACGCGCCCGTTGCGAACCATTTCATGAAACAGAAACTCACCATTCGCGAGGGCCAGTCGCGCATGCTCACGATTGCCAAACACCCGCGCAGCGGCCGCGACACCGCGCAGCATCAAACCGTTCCAGCCGGCGAGAATCTTGTCATCGCGCCCGGGCCAAATCCGCTTTGCTCGCTCGGCATACAAAATCTTTTTTGCCACGCCGATTTTCTCAGCCAGCTCATCGGTAGTAATTCCGTTTCGTGCCGCAGTCGCTCCCGCTTCGACAGCGACATTGAGAATGTTCTTGCCCTCGAAGTTTCCTCGAGTCGTAACACCGAAGTGTGCTTTTGCGAGAGATGAATCCTCCCCAAGTAGAGAATCGATCTCCTCCTCTGGCCAGACGTAGAATTTTCCTTCGTGCCCTTCACTGTCTGCGTCGAGCGACGAGTAGAATCCACCCTGAGGCGAGGTCATCTCGCGCGCGAGCCATTCGATCGTCTCGTGCGTGACCCGGCGCACATCCTTGTCACCGGTCGCCTGCCACAGATGCGCTCCGAGTCGTACTAGAAGCGCATTGTCGTACAGCATCTTCTCGAAATGCGGAACCAGCCAGATCGCGTCGACTGCGTAGCGGTGAAAGCCGCCTCCAACCTGATCGTACAATCCACCGCGTGACATGTGACGGAACGACTCTCTGACAATCTCCAGCGCGTAATCAGTTCCTGTGCGCTTCCAGTAACGAAGCAAAAAATCGAGTGACATCGTCGGTGGAAATTTCGGCGCGCCGCCAAATCCGCCGTTGCGTATGTCGTAGGCCTGAGCCAGACCGCGATACGCGAGCTCGAGCACATGCAGCGTGAGCGAGCCTTTCGTTTGAGCGAGTGCACCCGCCACATCGTAGATCTGGCGCAGCTGCTCCGATGAAGAAGCAATTGCGTCGCGACGATTTGCGTACGCGTCGGCGACAGATCTCAAGACTCGCTGAAAAGATGGCATTCCCTGCCGATCTGTCGGCGGGTAGTACGTGCCCCCATAAAACGGCAGACCTCCAGGCGTTAGAAATATCGTCATCGGCCAGCCGCCGTGTCCGGTGAGCGCCTGAACGGCTTGCATGTAGATGCTGTCGAGGTCGGGTCGCTCCTCTCGATCGACCTTGATGTTCACGAACAGCTCGTTCATCAAACGCGCCGTTTCTTCGTCCTCGAATGATTCGTGCGCCATGACGTGGCACCAGTGACACGCAGCGTAACCGATGCTCAGAAGAATCGGCTTGTCCTCGCTGCGCGCACGCGTCAGAGCTTCGTTACCCCATGGATACCACTCTACGGGATTGTCGCGATGCTGCAACAGGTATGGACTGGTTTCGTCGGAGAGCCTATTTGGCATTTATGGTCACGGGGGATCTCTCGACAATATGCGACTCATCGCTTTCTCGAGCACTTCGCGCTCGCTCTTGAACGCAATCATGCCGAGTGCGTCGTTGATCTCGACCCATTGCGCTTCATTGACTTCGCGGTCGTGATTCGCGACATCGCCGGACAAGTATCGCATCAAAAAGAAGTGCACGAACTTGTGATAGCGAATTCTCTGGCCGTCAACGTTCGCCTGATACCAGTACTCGACCGTCTCGATCTTTTCGATTATCGCCGCATCGATGCCGGCTTCTTCGCGAACCTCGCGAACTGCAGCAGCTTCTGGCGACTCACCGAAATCGATAAGTCCTTTCGGGAGCTGCCATCGAGGCGAGGCACCCACCGAAATCAGTGCGACTTCAACAACGTGAGGCCGCGGTGCACGAAACGCGGCACCTCCGGCTGACTCCTGCGTTTGCGTCGAAATTTTCTGTTTCACTTTAGCCATGTGCTGCCGTGGTCGTTAGTATAAAGCCCATGAAATCATCCCAACCATCGGACCTCGACAAATATCTCGAGCAGAACGACTCGCGAATTCTGGGCGAGCTGTTCGAGTTTCTTCGAATTCCAAGCGTGAGCGCGCGCTCAGAACACAACGGCGACACCGCTCGCGCTGCCGAATGGCTCAAGCAATCTCTCGAAAAAATCGGCATGACCGCGAGCATCCACCCTACCTCCGGTCATCCGATTGTCATCGGCGAATGGCGTGAGGCCGAAGACGCACCGACAGTCCTGGTCTACGGACACTACGATGTTCAGCCTGCCGAGCCGCTCGACTTATGGACTTCGCCGCCGTTCGAGCCCACGGTACGCGATGGCAAGATCTACGCGCGCGGTTCGGTTGACGACAAAGGCCAACTTTTTCTGCACGTAAAAGCCCTCGAGGCCCATCTTGCGACACGCAAGCGTCTTCCGCTCAACATCGTGCTCATCGCCGAAGGTGAAGAAGAGGTTGGAAGCGCGAACCTCGAGGAGTTCGTGAGCAAGAATCAGGATCTCCTCAAAGCCGACGTAGCGGTTATCTCAGACTCGTCGATGTTCGCGCCGGGACAACCGTCGATTCTCTCGTCGTTGCGAGGCCTCGCATACTTCCAGATCGACGTTCAGGGACCGAAATGCGATTTGCATTCCGGAAGCTACGGCGGCGCAGTTGTAAACCCTGCTACGACGCTCGCGCGAATCATCGCCACCTTCCACGACAGCAATGGTCACATTGCCATCGAAGGTTTCTACGACAAGGTGCGTGAGTGGGAGCCGGAGATTCGCGAGCAGATGAAAGGCCTTCCGTTCAATGAAAAAGAATTCCTGGAGGAAGTCGGAGCGCCGGCGCTCGACGGTGAAAAAGGCTACACGATTCTCGAGAGACTGTGGACCCGTCCGACGTGCGAAGTGAACGGAATCCTCAGCGGCTACACAGGCGAGGGCGCAAAGACCGTCTTGCCGGCGAAAGCGATGGCGAAGGTGAGTTGTCGACTCGTTCCCGATCAGGATCCGGCTGAAATCGAAAGGCTGATGGACGCTCACATCAAGAAAGTTTCGCCACCCGGCGTGACCGTGAAGGTGCAACATCTACACGGCGGACGTCCCTGGAAGGCAAAGCTCGATGGTCCAATCTTCGACGCCGCGCGCCGCGCGCTCAGCAAGGCATTCGAGCGCGAGCCGGTGATTGTGGGCGAAGGCGGCTCAATTCCCGTCGTTGGAGACTTTCAACGAATACTCGGCACGCCGGTGTTGCTTGTGGGATTTGGTTTGCCGGGTGAGAACGCTCATGCGCCCGACGAATGGATGAGCGCCGACAATTTCCGAAAAGGCATGGTCGCGATGGCCGCGCTGTGGGACGAGTACGGCCGGAACGGAAAGCGCTAGCCGGGACTGCGCACAACGACTGGGCGAAGAGTTGGGTCAGGGAGATTCATGCGCGTAAGCGCTGCGCGCGCCTGCTCACGCCGGTAATTCCACTCGAACCAGCGATCCGCGCGTAGAATCCGGCGGTCACGATAACGCGCGACGATTGCATCGCGTATGTCGGTGCGTATCGGGTCGGGTAGCGTGGCAAGTCGCGCGACTATCATAGGAATCGCGTTCGGCGAGAGGTCGCGCGTGATGTATTCGACGTCCAGCTTCCCTGTGCTCGCGTATCTGTCGATGTTCGCCGACGCGATCCAAGCCTCGTGGTTCCAGAACACGAGCACCGCGAATGCGAGCACGGCGACGGCGAAGAATCTGCGAAATAGAATGCCTGTGTCGAGCACAGTCAGAACGCCCATGGCCAATGCAAGCAAGGCAGCAGCGAGAACGATCATGTAGGTCTGGGCATACAGTCGTGAGACGGTGAAGCCGTAAGCCGCCTCGTACAAACGCACTCTATAGAACGCTGACGCGAGAATGATGATCACTGCCAGCAGGAGCGTGATCGTGAGCGCTTTCAGAACGCGCGCCTCGCCGTTCAATCGGCCATTGCGTTCGCTAACCAGAATCAAGACGATGGAGAGTGTCGCAACGATCGTGAGCTCGCCGAATCCCCTTCGCGCGTATTCGGCGAATGTCATGTCCGATCCCGGAATCGTCGGAACGTTGCCGAAGAGATAGCTGAGCTGGACGGCGATAAAAAGCCAGAGCAGCGCGGTGATTGCTGAGATGAGGATGAGTCGTTCGGTTGCGCCGAGCCAGCGGTTGTCGCTACTCGGCGACGAGACACCGGATGCGTTCACTGATACGGGTGTGCGCGCTGCGAAGCTGTAAGCGCCGAGCACGATTGTCAGCATCGCAAAAAAGAAAATCGTGCGTGGGATGAATGACCAGGTTTCGATAATGCGTGCGATCTCGTCGCGCCAACCGGCGAATGTTGGATCGGCGTTCGAGAGAAGGAGCGCGAAGATGGCGACGATTGGAATCGTAATGAGCGCACCGCGTACGACGGCTCGCGCACGTGTGGAGCGCAGCAGTCGAGTCGCGTCGACGACGCGAGTGAACGATTCACCGAGTGCTGTGCCTCCGGCTACGAAGGGGGCGCTGATCACGAAAAGGGCGGTGATTCGGCGAAATCCGGGGTCAACCGCAAGCAGCATTGCGAGAGCGAGGAAGAGCATCACTCCGAGGCAGATGAGCGCGTACATCATCGGATCGGCGGTGACCGCTGCGCCGAGCCCGAGGAGCGTCGCGGTTCCCAGCATGACCAACGTAGACCTGTCGAGAATTCCGCGTGCGCGGGTGAGGGCGATCAAGCCAATCGATGCTGCCGCGGTCCAGAGTCCCCAGTTAAGGCCTGGGACGGCGTCGAACATTATCCAGGCGCCGATCGCTGAAACAGCGATCGCAGAACCCCAAACCAGTCTCGCGTTATCAGTCATATGACCGAATAATTACGCGACCAATCTATTTTAGCAAGTACTTTGTGATGCAAAGTCTGCCCAAGTCTAATGCGTCAAATCCATTTCTTAGAAGCGCCACTCGCGGATCAAGAACATGCCGAGTACGCTGGTTGTCGCGGGCGTTTGAAGTGCGAGGCTTGGCTCTGTGAGAAGGAACCGCGGCTCGAGGCTCGTCTCCAGACGATATCCGCGAAGCCCGCCGAAGCGGTGTTCGTAGTAAATGCCTGGGCGCTTGAGCGCCTGCGGATCCGGCCGCAGTTGAAGACCGATGAACGAGTGAGACTTGATGTATTTGCCGAACTCGATTTCGGTGCCGCGCAAGAATCCGCCGACGTCGGTCTGAACGTCAGCCGGCGTAATGTTGAACACATCTGCTCCAATCGATCGCGCGGCTTCACCTGCGGCCTGATCGGCCATGACGCCCAAAGCGACACCAGCTAGCTGCTGCGTCGCGAGTGCGGCCCCGGCGCCGATCAGATTGTTGCTGCTTCCAACTCCCGCAGCTTCGAGCTGAAGGAGTGACGATGACGATCTGCCGAAGGCGAGATAGCTCAACAAGTCGCTCTGTGCAATCGGAGGCTGCGCGTCACTCGACAGAGAGATGCGCGGATTGAGAAGCGTGCCTCCGATGGTGATCGTAACGTTGATCGCCTCCTGAGAGGGAAGTCTCACCTCGTACGCGCCCGTCACCTGTAGCGTCGGGTTCAGCTCTTCGATGTTTATGAAAGTCGCAGATCCACGTTTGATCTCGAACCGCTTCGTCAAGAATCGGTATTCGCCGCGCTCGCTCAAAAGAACACCGTCGAAGATCAGAGCTTGCTTCGCGCGATTGACGTGAATCGCCAGATCACCGTCGCTATAAACCTCGACATTCGCATCGCGCGATCGGACAAATACGTCGCGATCGACGCGAAGGTTCACATCCATTCGGAGATTCGCAAGCAATGGTGATTGCGCCGGGAATATCTCCTTGTTGCCCGTGATCGCCGTGTCGAGAACATTGAACAGTGCCGGATCCTTATCAGCAACAATCTTCTTTCCCGTAGGCTCCGGTATGTACAGAACGCCGTCGAGAATGTGAAGCGAGCCGCTCGCGTATGCCTGATTGAATGGGCCGGTGAGCGTTAGATCCGAGCTTGCCGTCAGCTTCCCCTTGTCATTGTCGAGGACGAGCGCATTGTTGAGATGCGCCTTCAGGTCGAACGAAGGATTTCGGAATGACCCAATTCCCAATCCGCCGCGTATGTCCAGAATGCCGCCGCTATAGGCAACCAGCGAATCGATCACAACGGTGTCGCGCAGCATCCGGATGGACGCATTTATCTTCTTGAGATTGATACCAACTGGAACGACTCGCGCTTGGGCGTCGTTGAGTACGAATTGCCCCGTGACTTCAGGACGGCTGAGAGTGCCGGCAACTTTGAAGTTCGCGTGCGCCTGCCCCTTCATGTTCGTGACGTATCGATTGACCTGGGGAATGAGATCGAGCGGCAGAGTGTCCGCCTGAATCGCGACGTCAATCTGGCGGTTGTTTGGGAATCGTGGCCCGGTCACTCCTGTCAAAGCCAGATTGATGGGAACCGTTCCCGTCGCGATGAGAATCGGTTTCTCTCCTGCCTTCATCGCCTCGACGCGACCGGTGATCGTTTCGTTTGCGTAACTCACGTTTCCGTGAATCTCAGGAAGCGCAGTCCCGTTGTAGATGAAGTTCTGTGTCCCGAATGCTCCCTTGAATGTTGGACTGGCTGTCGTCCCGGTCACATGCATGTCGAATGACACGAGACCTCGGGCGTCGATATCACTCTGCGCGAGGGCGACAACGTCAGCAACGTTGAAGTTGTCGACAGCGATATCGAGATTCGCGCTGCCGTTCTTAGGAATAAACCCGTTCACGAATAACCGGCCGTTCTGGTTGTTCTTCAGCTCGAGTTGATCGATCTCGTATCCCGAAGGCCCCCAATGAAATCCCGACGCATGCGTGCTTGCCCAGACGCTCGTGTCGAACTGCAATTTGAGATTGTTGAGACGCAGCTCGTTTCGCGCCTTGTCGAGAGTGTATTCGGCGTTCGCGCTGTAGACGTCATTCGTATTCTGGTGCACGACCACGTCGAGCGTCCCATTCGGTTTCTGATAGCTGACCTTGAGATGTACGCTGTCGAGATTGAACCCGGCAGTCATCAATTTCGTAGCATCGGCATTCACAGTGAGTCGAGACTGCGGAGTGCGTGCTTGCGTCCAGGAGTAATCAGCGCGGAATGTCTGAGCGCTATTGCCGAGCGCGACAACGTTTTTTCCGCTCGCGGTTCCCGTCGCGCCAAAATCCTTGATGTTGCCGGTGAGGACGCCATCGGCTAGCAACGACCCCGATAGCTCATTTCGATTTATGACGCGCGGCGTGTCCACCGCTGCACGCGGCGCGGGCGGTCTGCCACTTACCGCTCGCTCGACTTCGGTGCGCTGTGCGAGCCGAGCGGAATCCGAGATCGCTCGAGCAATGCGCTGCTGAAGAATTCCGGGACGTGGCGGAAATTCACCTTTCTGCGGAGGAAGGAAGCCGGACAGCTTCGACAGTGAATCGATTGCTACGTGATACTTGAGCTCACCAGTCGTTCCCTGCCGAAGTCCGAACGTTCCTTGTGCGCTCGCAAATCCCTCAGGAATTCCAACCGCCAGAGTATCTATTCGCGCAAATCCATTCGCAGCCGTCAAGCGAACCTTCGCTGAATCGACGGACAGCGTATCCCAGGACGAAGCTTTGATATCGGCAGCGAGGCGCGCATTCATCGTCGCCAGATTAGTTCCGCGTCCGACCGCCGTTCCATTAATGGTGAGCGATGTTCGCGGCGCTTTCGCCATTATCGCGTTCGCATTGAACAGCCCGGTGTTGAACGACACATCGTAGCCAGTCTCCTTACTTGCGAGATCGAGCCGCCCCGTCAGCGACACGCTACCTCCATCCGGAAAAGCCAGGTTCGTTCGGACAGCGAGATTGCGCGTCGTTCCCGTCAGTCTGATTGGCCCACTCGCGGATCCTCTGAGTCCTGCGCCAGGCAAGAATCTCCCGACGGTTATCATCGACAATGGATGCAGGCGGGCGTCTACATCGAACCAGCTGTTAGCGAGCGTAGCACCACGTGCCGTCCTGAACGATCCGGCTCCCGTGACATGCGACACGGCACCCCGCTCGACATGCGTCAGGTCACCACGCGCAACCATTCGCGAAGTTGTCGAGCCATTCAGCACCGCAGTCCCCGTCAGAGTTCCGCCGAGGGGAAGCTTCGGCGCAACGGCCTTGGCGAGATCCATCTGCAATGGACGCAACGTCAGATGAAGATTCGTGGCGTTGAAGCTGCCGACACCGAAGCCCACTCTGCCGACCGCGACAACACGACTGCGCCCCGATCGTCGCTCATCGAATGTCACATCGCCATTCACGTCGAGCGCATGCTGTCCCCCTTCCAGCTTCGAATGACCGCTGAGTATTCCCTGCCTCGGCGGTTTGACAGTCGGGAAGAGACGCTGGATCAATCTCGTATCGAGATTCGCGAATTGAACGTTCGTGTTGTGCAGTGCGAATGTGTCGGCCATCAGCAAACCGATATCGCCTCGAAGGTGTGAGCTCTCCAGTTGAATGTCCGAATTACGCGCGACATAGACGCTCGTGTCGGCGATCCAATCCATTGCAAAATCGAGCTGGGCTGAGCCTCTCTCAGGAATTCGCGGCGATATCCAGCGAAGATCGTTCGCCGCTACAGGCTCGGCGCGAACTCTCAATCGCATGTTATCGTTGTTGATGTTGTACCACCCACCCCCGGCGATTTTGCTCGCGGGAAGTTCAACCCTCGCGCTCGACCACCACAGAGAGTCATTGGTAAACCAGAATTTTCCGACGAGCGAATGGACTTCTACGGTTGGTGGCTTGAATGGCTCTGCGAGCGTTCGCCCATAGGCGACGTCAGCGAAGCGCGTTTTGTAAACGGGATCCTCGAAACGCAGCAGCGGCAGTTTTGCCTGAATGCTGTGGAATGAGGAGATCTTTTGATAACCACCCGAAACTTTCTCGAGTTTGTAACGACCTTCCTCGCTCAACGCCAACTTCAGTGCCGCCGCCGCCGCAGCGCCGTGAAGCTTGCTGTTTACCGCCCACGGAGAACGACTGGTCAGATCGCCATCGATGACTATCAGGTTCGTGAAACGAACCCACGTGCCCCAACCCGTCTTTCGCCGTCCTGCCGGCGTGATAGTGTCACGCGGAAAAAGACGATCCCAGTTCCACTTTCCACCCGGTGGCCGGTCGAGCGTGATCACCGGATGATACAGCGTGAGGTCGTCCAGCTCGATGTGCTTCTTGCGAAGCGTATTGAGTCCGTAGGTTGTCGTTAACGAATCGACGGCGAGGAAAGGCGCTCCACTACTGTCGGTCACCGACAAATTGTGAATGGTGAATCCTTTCAAGAGATTCCCGGAAATTCGCCCGATGCGCACGACTCCGTGCGAATTGCTCTGAATCGCTGACTGCAATCGGACGCGAACCTGCTCTCTTCCCCAATCCGTCTCGGTGATCGCATAAACTCCAATCACAATCAGAAGCGCGATTACCGCGATGACCGCCAGCGTTCGGATCAGATGCGTCCGCATTCAGAACGCTTCGCCAATCGAAAGATGCAGTACCACGCGATCAAGCACGCCTGCGAATCCGGATCTCACGGGGTGAAACACGCGACGCTGGTCGAGCGTCACGAGTTTTTTCTGGCCGTTGACGATATCCTCTGTTACGACTGGTAGGACTTCCTGTCGTCCGGGATTGATTCCAAAGTCAACTCTAATCGGGCCAACCGGCGACAAATATCTGCCACCGAATCCCGGAGTGATTGCTTTCTTGCTCTTTGGGAGCGTCGGATTGATTCGTTGCGATACATAACCGCCATCGATGAATACGGCGCCGACGAGATTCTGCATGAAGAGTGGAAATCGCAGCTCGGTGTTCACCTCAACGACAATGTTGCCGCCGAGTGGTCGCGGCTCGAAGTCTCGATCTTTAAGTAGTGCTGCGTTCGGATCGCAAGCAGTGACCGGCGTTGGATCCGGGCACCCTCGGCGCAGGGTGGTCGCCGGAATGGTGAGAATCCGCGGGCCCAGCTGGTTCTCACCAAACCCGCGAACAGATCGGGACCCACCTGCATAGAATCGCTTTCGCGGATGAAGCAATGGCTCGCTCTCCCCGAGTCCAACGGCATTGCCTGTACTGGAGAGCGCATGTACCCAGCCCATTCGAAGGTGTGCGCCGAGACTGCCGCGTTTTCGATAAGGTCTGAACGCAGCGCCCTCAGCCGACAGCCGGTTGTAACGGAAGTCGGAAGCCGTGATCGTCGATGCATGCTCGCCTTCGAGTTTCCCGCGAAGACCATGTGTCGGCTCGAACGGGTCGTTCGTTCGATCGACCGACTGAGTAAGCGTGAAAGGAGACAATCTCTGTTGCTGATGCAACGCTAAGAGTGTCGGCTGATCGCACACGCCATAGTTCACGCAGAAGTACACGTCACCTGCATCGATTCGCGTCAGCTCATACGTGTAGTTCGCACTCGCAGGCGATCGATCCGCAACCGTGCGAGTGAACGTGAGCGAAGTGCCGAATCCGCGATCGACATAAATGCCGGGGGCGCTGCGCCGATGAGTGAACACGCCGAGTGCGAGTTCGTTCGCGTGAGAGATAAACCACGGTTTGCGAAGGTTCGCACTGAGATTGTAGGTCGGCGTGAAATAGCGCGCTCGACCGCTCCCAACGTTGTCGGTGGACTTATGGAAGATGCCCCTTCCGTTGAGTGAGCCGGAGAAAAGGTTTCCGACTGCTCCCTGCAGCTCGAGCCGCTTCGCTCCGCCAAACAGGTTGTAGTGAGTGAAGCGTCCCTCTGCCTGGAAGAAATCGACCGTGTTGAATCCCGCGCTGATGCGCGCATCGCGGAGGGGCGCTTCCTGCACGGTAACGACGATGACCTTACTCGAGTCGCCCTGTTTCGGGACTTCGATCGATGCCCGCCGGAAAAGGTTCGATTCGTATAGCGCACGCTGACTCTTCAACATTTCAGCTCGACGGAAGACCTGACCAGGTTGCATCGTGAGCGATTTCCTCAGGGTCTTCTCGCTCACTTTCGATTCACCTTCGATCAGAATCTCGCCGATTGTCGCTTTGTATTTCGGATCGATGTTGATCTTGATCGCTCCTGTGTGAGCGGCGGAATCGAGAGTGATGACGGTATCCACGACAGCGTCCGCGTACCCTTTGTCCCACAAACTCTGCTCGAGGAGAACGACGGTCGTGTCGAGCCGTAGAAGATTGAGCGGAGTTCCAGTACCGAGAACGGTTCGGCGTTTCAGTTCTCTATCATTCAGCACCGGTTGCGTCTGTATCACGTCGAGTGCTGACACGATTGTCGGTGGTCCTTCGACGATGTTGAAAGTGACAGCGACCTGGTTCTCGTCCGTCTCGGCAACGACGGTGTCCGCCTGCGCTTCGCGAAAGCCGCGTTTCCAGTAAAACACTTTGATTCGCAGCACGTCACGCTTCAGCTCAGCGTGATCGAGATACTCTCTTTTGAAGAAATAGTGAGCTTTGCTGATCCAGCAGATGGGCGTGAGCGTCACCGTCACGCAGTGCGATTTATCAGTCGCAATATTCTGCAACAGCTCCACGGGCTTTACGGCATGCACGCCATTCAGCCTGAGGTCAACGACCTCCGGATTAGGGGGAGGAGCTTTGGAATTGGCGACTGGCTGACTACCCAGGGCGACCGGGAGTGCGATGATAAGCACCCCAAACAGCCGCCGAAGCCTGGACCGCATAGTGCGGTCACAGAGAGCAAGGGGCGGGCCTGTTCCTTAGAGGCCTTCCAGAAGTGCGTCGTTACCAGGGGTCGCGGCGATTCGCTTGATCAGCCATTCCATCGCAGAGGATGACGGCATCTGTTGCAAGCCGCGCCGTAGAGTGTAGACGTGCTCGAGCTGGTTTGGCTTGAAGAGCTTGTCCTCGCGCCGCGTTCCGCTCGTCGAGACGTCGATCGCGGGGTAAATGCGCTTTTCGGAGAGGGACCGGTCGAGCTTGATCTCGGAGTTACCGGTGCCCTTGAACTCCTCGAAGATCACGTCGTCCATCCGCGATCCCGTCTCGACGAGCGCGGTGGCTATGATCGTCAGCGAGCCTCCGCCGTGCTCGGGAGCAACCGAACGCGCGGAGCCGAAGAATGCCTTTGGCTTTGCCATCGCCGTCGCGTCTAGTCCACCGCTCAACGTGCGGCCGGTGCCGCGCTCGACTGTGTTGTACGCGCGCGCCATTCGAGTGATCGAGTCGAGCACGATGACCACATCCTTGCCCAGCTCCACTAATCTCCGCGCGCGCTCGAGAACCATCTCGGTTACGTCGGTATGACGAACTGCCGGCATGTCGAAGCTCGAAGCGACCACTTCGCCGTAACCCCACGTGATCATCTCGCTGACTTCTTCCGGACGCTCGTCAACCAGCAGAACGAGAAGCGTCGCCTGGGGATGATTGATCGCAACTCCCTCGACGATCGCTTGCAACAGCATGGTTTTTCCCGCGCGCGCGGGAGCGACGATCAATGCTCGCTGTCCATAGCCAATCGGAGCGATGAGGTCGATCGCACGTCGCGTGAGCTCAGGCCCACCTTTCGCCGGACGTCCGGTCTCGAGTGTGAGCTTTCGTTCCGGATACGACGCGATGAGCGATCCGAAATCAGGACGACGCAACGCGAGTGCAGGGTCGGCACCATTTATTTGCGTGATCTCGGCGACGACGGTGCGTCCTCGATGATCGCGTCCAGTCGTTGCGAAGACTGCATCACCGCGACGTAATCCATACTGCCGCGCGAGATTTGGTTGAACGTACGCGTCGCCGGGATCCGAGAGATAACTGTTGGCCGCGCGTCGAACGAATCCTCCTTCGCGCTGCGGATCATACCAGCCTGTTGTCTCACTGTCGGGAACGATCGGAGCCATCGGCTGCCGAGGTCCCTGGTCGCGCTGCTGTTGTGGTCGATTGTTGCGTCCGCGTCCGCGAGGATTGCGCTGATTGCGTCGTCCGTTATTTCGGTTGTCGCCGCGGTCATGCTGGGGACGTCCGTGTCCGCCGTATTGCTGTGGCCGCTGATTCTGCTGGTTGGGATAGCGTTGCTGTTGCTGTTGCTGCTGCTGGTCCTGTTGAGGTCCCGGCTGGTTTGCGTAGGGTGGGGGAGCGGGTTGGTCTGACGATTCGGGCGGTGCTCCCGGATTTGTTTCTACTGGTGCGGCGTAAGGAGGCGGCTCGTCTGAGCCGGCGCCATTTGCATCATTGCGTGGCGCGGGGATGTCGAAGTTTTCAGTGTCCGGCACAGGTGGTTCCATGGTTTCTCGGTACGGATCTGCATCGCCGTACGGTTCATTGGCGCGTGGGCCGGACGGGCGTGGCCCTCGGCCGCGACGAAAAGGACGTCGGCGTTCGTTCATTAAGTTGTGGTGTGGCAGGGAATCAAGTAGAGCGACAGTCTGTCGCGGTAGGCGCGGGCAGTTATCACGCGGCGTGCCGCAACCTCATTCTGTTCGGGGGCGCGCCGCTGAGGGCTGCGCTCGTGCAAGAATGGTACACCTGACTCCGTCAATTGTCCAGCAAGCGTATGCATGATAGTCCGAAGTTCGATGATACTCCCCAGTCTTTAGGGGATCTCGAGCGCGCCGCGGCCGAACGGCCCGATGACGCAAAGGCATTGATCGCTTTGGCGAACGCGTATTGGCTCGCCGGAAGCGGTCCTGAAGCAGTGAGTGATCTCGCGTCTCGCGCGATGGCTGCCGATCCAATGAACCGGGCGGCGTGGCATCTCTGGGCTCTTGCTGAGTCCGATCCGAGACAACGTGTCGCCCGATGGCAACAAGTATCGGCGCGATTTCCAACCGACGATCTCGCACGGGCCAACGTCGCCGATAACGCAGCAGCGCTGGCTGGTGCTGAACATGATTACGACGCACTGGACCTCGCTATAGCAACATACGAGCAACTACTGGCGAACGCTGCACATCCCGACCAGCGTACTGCACTGGACACTGCGATACGCACCCTGAGAGCATGGAAATTTTGATATTGGAGTAAGGGAGAATGGCGGAGCGAGACAGTTTGCGCGTCGGGAGTTTTCAGTTTTTTCAGTTCGCCGTGATTCAGTAGCATTGCCGTGGCGACACATCATAGCACGGGACCTTATAGAGAAGTGTCGTCCCGGTAATGCTACTCGAAACGCCGAACTGAAAAACTGAAAACTCCCGACGCGCAAACTGTCTCGCGAACCATTCTCATTTACATCTCCAGCATCTTCATTTCGTCGGCTTCGCGACGGTTGCCGGATTACCATCGGAAACGTACCTGTTTCCGCTCTTGTCCATCTGATCGAGTGTGCGCACTGGATCGTTTCCAATTGCCTCGATTCGCGTGATGCTCACCGGATTGAATTGTGGATCGTACGGGCTTCGAGTCGGACCGCCTGAAACTTCGAGTATCGCGTCGTGATTGTATCGGACGACATTATGAGACTTTGGGTCAGTCCATGATCCGGATTTTGCGAGCGCGCGATTTTTTGGCCACACGCCGAGCGGCAAGGCAAATGTCCGCACCTTGTAGCCCGGCACCGCAGAGTCGATCGCGAGATCTCCGCGTGCTATTTGCTCCTGCACCATGGCGTCGGGATACTTGCCCAGGTTCGCGTGCCACAGAGTGTGACCGCAAAGCTCGAACCCCTGATCGTGCAGATACTGCACCTTCTTGAATCTCCATTCGGATTTCTGTCCCTGAATTCCTTTCTCTCCAAAAAAGGCGTGCCCCGCCTGTGCGGCCGGCAGCATACAGAACACCGCTGAATTCGACCAGTCAGGATGAGTTTTTCTGAAAGCCACCCAGATTCCCATTCCGCTTTGGGGATCGATCTCCAGGTTTCCGTTACGCTCGATGTAGCTGAACTGCTCCGGTGAAGCGTCGTCAAACACAAACACGATCGGTGACAATCCCCTGGGCAGGTCGATCTTTCGGTCCAGAATCTGCGAAATCGTCACCGGCCGGTAGCCGCGTGCGTAGATGTCTTCAAGGTCCTTACGGAAATGATTTCGCTCGCGGGAATACAGCGCGTCGTGGTCGGAGATCAGGTGATACTCGGCCACAGGTATCTTGCCGAGCTCGTTCGGCGTTCGAGCCGCGTCGGCGGCCGTAAGCTTGGGGGCGCCAGTCGGGGTCGCCGTCTGGGAAGACGCGGACGGGGAATTGCCTGAGACTTTCGGTGTATCAGTACCGGAGGCTCCTGCGGAGGTCGCCGCACTGGCGGTGTCCGAAGGGGAATTTCCGCCGCTCTTGCTGCCGCAAGCGAGAACGGTGCACGAGAGAAGTACGACGGCAGTTGCGCTGGCTAACACTGATTGACGATGCATGTGGAAGATTGACAGGTCGAAGTTAGAAAACTGGAAGAAGCAGATCTGGATTCGGCGCGAGCCGATTCTCAAGGTTTCGCTTGTAGTCGCGATCGTCGGTGTGTTCGCCCTCGATGTGTGGCTGGGCACCTGCGGTTTCCAGGGCTGTCCCAGTCCACGCGAGATTCAGGCCTATCATCCCGACGAGGGCGGTCGAATCTTCGATCGAACCGGGCGACTCATGGGACGACTCGCGATCGTCCGTCGCGTGAATATACCAATCTCGCAGGTTCCGGTTCACGTCAGGCAAGCGTTCGTCGCTGCCGAAGACCGACGATTTTACAAGCATGGCGGAGTGGACTGGCATGGATTCGTGCGCGCCACACTTCGTAACGTGAAGTCCTTCGGCGTCCGCGAAGGATTCAGCACGATCACCATGCAAGCCGCGCGCAACAGCTTCGTCGTCAGCCAGTACAAAAACCGCTCGCTTCCAAAAAAACTGATCGAGATGCGAGTGGCGAAGCTGATGGAGCGCTCGCTCACGAAGGATCAGATACTTCAGCTCTATCTCAACGCGATTTATCTCGGTAATGGCGTATTCGGTATCGAAGCTGCGAGTCGTGATCTCTTCGGAAAAAGCGCGAGCCAGCTCACCGTCACTGAGGGAGCAATGCTCGCTGCGCTTCCCAAAGCTCCGTCGGCGTACACACCGCGCCGCAATCCAGCGCGAGCTTTGGCGCGAAGGAATCTCGTTCTCTCGTTGATGGTGGGCGAAGGGTACATCTCCGCAAACCGGTATCCCGCTCTCGCCGCGACACGCCTTCGCATTGCGAAGAACGAATGGCATCCCGACGAGTCCGACGATTCGTATGCGCTCGATGCAGTGCGCGCTCAAGTCGACTCAGTTCTGCGCGAGGGCGACGAAGACGTGGCGGACGTGACGGTATACACCACACTCGATGCGCGCGCGCAGATTGCCGCCGATCGATCAGTGCGGCGTCACGCTGCCGCGATTCAGAGAGAATCCAGTGGGTGGTGGAAAGGTCAGCAACACGCGGTTCAAGGTGCAATGGTTGCCATCGATCCGCGCAATGGCGAGGTGCGCGCGCTAGTCGGAGGACGGCGATTCGAGCGCGGGAATTACAACCGCGCGCTCTCCGCGCATCGGCAACCGGGCTCCGCATTCAAGCCATTCGTGTACGCGACCGCATTGCAAGCGGGGTACACTCCTGCGTCGGAAGTTCGCGACGATCCCGTCGAAGTCATTCAAGGCAACAATGTCTGGACACCCGCGAATTACAATGACGACTACGCGGGACTCATCACATTCCGCAAAGCTCTGATGCGCTCTGCGAATGCTGCAACCGTGCGCGTCAGCCAGCTCGTCGGAATTCCGCGCATCATCGAGACTGCACACAGGAATGGAATCGACAGCAACATCCCGAACTATCCGGCGATTGCATTGGGAGCGATCGACGTCACGCCAATGGAGCTGGTGCGCGCGTACGCGCCCTTTGCGAACGGTGGTTATCGCGTCACGCCTCGTCTCGTGAAGCGAATCGAAACGCGTGACGGGGAAACGTTGTGGACGAGTGAGATCCAGGCGCCGATTCAGGTGATGGACCCGCGCGACGCGTATCAGCTGACATCCATGTTGCGCGCGGTCGTCGACTATGGAACGGGCCGGCCGATTCGTGACTATGGTGCCGAAGGGATCATCGCTGGGAAAACTGGAACGACGAACGATGGATCGGATGTGTGGTTCGTCGGCTACACGCCCAATCTTGTAGCAGCATTCTGGTTCGGTTACGACGAGAGGCACATGATCGCGTACGACGCGTCGGGCGGGCGGCTTGCCGCGCCTGCGTGGGCGGATTTCTACAATCAGGGGTGGACCGAGCCGGTGGCCGAGAATGCGTGGCAGCCGCCGCCAGGAATGGTGCCCGTCGTGATCGATCCGACGACCGGTTGGGTTGCGAATGAATGGTGCCCGGCGAGAAAGACGGAATACTTCAAGCCAGGCCTTGTTCCGACGACGCTATGCATCGAGCATGGGCCCCCGGAAGAATCATATCCGGCGAATTGGCCGGATCAGACCAGTTGGCCGCAGGACATCGGACACAATGTCGACCGCCTGGGCAAAAAACTTGGCAAGGCGCTCGGGAAAATATTCAAGTTCTAGACAATGCCCAACCAGCGTTCCTTGTCCGATGCGAATCCTGGGAAGATCTTCTCAGTACCATTCGCGCCCATGTGTCGCGATGTGATCTCGGAGAATACTGAGCGGAAGTCTGTCGTGAGTGCGAGATCTCTACCCTCGTACAACTGCTCCTGCTCGAGACCTGGCCACTTTCCGTAAACCTTTCCGCCCTTCACTTCGCCACCGATCACGAACAGCGCACCCGCGTGACCGTGATCCGTTCCACGATTTCCATTCTCACGCGCCATGCGACCGAACTCAGACATCGTGAGAATTACGACGTCACCCATCTTGTCGCCGAGGTCGGTGACGAGCGCAGCGATTGACTGAGAGAAATCAGTGAGTCGAGCGGCGAGCTGACCCGTCGCTCCGCCTTGATTGACGTGCGTGTCCCATCCGCCGACATCGGCGAACGCGATTTCCAATCCGACATTTGCCTTGATGAGCTGTGCGATCTGAAGCAGACGCTGGCCGAACTGTGATCGCGGATACTCTGCTCCATTCTGTGGCATGTATTTCTGTGGATTCGCAGCGCGCAACATTTTCACTGCGTCGAACATTTCGCTGCCCGTTCCGTGCACCAAATCCGCAGAGCCGGTTCGATAGAGTGCTTCGAGACGATCGGCCTGCGATCCAGTTGTGCGAACGGTGAACTCGTCGAGGCTGTTCATCGCGACAGTCTCCGATGAACCCTCGAGGATCCGCGGAGTCTGCGGCGTTAGTGCAACGGCGCGAAATGGATTCTTCGCACATTCTGCGCACGTTCCCTGAACGGCGAGATAACGATTGAGCCAACCATCGGTAGTGCCCTTCACATCGGGCGTGCCCGTTTCCATGTAGTCCTGCGCGTCGAAATGCGAGCGCGTTGCACTCGGACTTCCGACTGCATGAACCGGAGCGAGCATGCGGCGATCATAGAGCGGCTTGAGCGGTGCGAGTGATGGATGCAATCCGAAAAAGCCGTCGAGGTCGATCGCACTCTCGGCTGCACCGAGCGGCTTTCCGAGTCCGACGGGACGCGGAATCGCGATGCTCGGTCGGAGAGAGTAATACGCTTTCTCTCCGTGAGGGACGACGACATTCAAAGCGTCCGCCGCACCGCGCTGAAAGAGGCAAATCAGGGATTTGCCCTTCGGTACGGATGCGAGGTCCATACCGAACGCGGTACGACGGAGAAAGCTGGGACTCAGCCCCAATGTTACGAGTGCGAGTCCGCCCGATTTAACGAATACTCTGCGCTGCATATATCCTCGTGCGTTACCGGCGCTGGAACTCGGGCGAGCCGAGCGCCAGACCGACGATCTGTGCTACGCCTGAAAGTTGAGGAACCGAACCGAGACCGCCTGCAAGCTGGCCTCCACGCGCTCCTTTTGGTCCTGAAATACCGTTGATTTTACGCGCGACGTTCGGCCCCATCTCCTGGTTGTCAGTCGCTACAGCATCTCCCATTGCAGACGCCGGTGCCTGATTCTCGGCAACATTGGTGGCCAGGGGATTCTCGCCCTTCATCAATACCGCGCGAGTGTCCGGTGAAATCGAGCCAGAGAGCAAAGCCGAAACCACGGCATCTACCTGCGATGCGCGCGACGCTGAGCGCAGCGTATCGATCCCCGGCAGCGCTGCGACATTTGCCCCCGGAATCCGATTCGCTGCGACTGCCATGCCGAAGTTGATTCGATTCAGAATCGCGCCGGTGTTCATCCATGCGTCGCCAGTTTCTGGATATCCGTTCGGAGCCTGATGGCCGAAGAGTGGCTCTCCGAGATACGCGATTGCGAACGCAGTGCGCGGCGTGCTGTCGGGTTGAGCGTTGAGAGCACGCATCGCACTCACGACAACCTCGAACGGCGATTTCACTTTGCTGCGGAACGCCTGCTGCGAGAAGAATTCGTTGGACGTGATGATTGTGCGCACAACTTCGCGAATGTCGCCTTTCGTCTTTAGGAAGACAGCGGCTGCATCGTTCACGACACTCTGTGGCGGATTGTCGGCGATGAATCGTCGCGCGAGCTTCGTCGCGATGAATCGAGCTGTCGCTGGACTACGCGATATGATATCGAGAACGTCTTCGCCGTCCTCGATTCCACGACCCGCCGAGAGCTTGTGTCCGAGTACGACTTTCTCGCCGGCGTCATGCATCTCCGGGCGGAATACGAATCCGCCTCCCATCGCTGGTGGTTGGATCGTCCATCCGGTCAACGCTCGCGCGACGTTGATCACATCCTGTTGGGTGTAGCCGCCGTCAACACCGAGCGTATGGAGCTCCATCAGCTCGCGCCCGTAATTCTCGTTGAGGCCGCCGTTGCGCAGCTGTTTCAGTCGCTGCTGCATCTCCTGCTGTTGATTTGGATCGAGCGCGCCCTGACTTCGTCCGATTGCGCCGAGGAGTCCCCCGAGCACGCCGCGTCCGCGACCACGAAGTGCGCCTTGGCCTAGCATGACTCCGGCGCGAGTGACCGCATCGGGATTTCCGAATGCACCGCGTCCTGGATTCGCCAAATGCGGGCGAGTGCTATCGGCCATGCTGCGCGCATTGTCGAGATAGAACAACATCGCTGGACTCGTCGCGACTGCTTCTAGCAGATCGCGGAATTTTCCAAGTGCGTTCGGTCGAATGACGTCGCGCTCGTATTGGACGAGATAGTACGCTTCAGGTGGTCCCTTCGCCGCATATACGTTGAAATGATTGAGCCAGAAGTCAGTCATCACTTCCTCGAGCTGACGATTGCTCGATACGGCGCGAGCAACCCGCTCGGACTGGAGCTGACCCATGAACTGCCGGCGAGCGAGACCGATTTGCTGAATTGCTTTCTGGTCGTCGCGTGATATCTGCGCTGTGTCCGCTTTATCTCGCTTGACCATTCGCCGCTCGCGCTGCGCGTCAGCGAACTGTCTTAGAAGATCGTTCGGATCCTGTTTGAGGATGTCGTATCGCGCGGCGAATTGATCGAATGGCGCATCGTCGATTTTTTCGGGATGAAGCTGGAGGTCGATCCACTTGTCGAGGCCGATCGACCGAACTTTCTGAACGTCACCGGGACGAGGCCCGAACGTCAGGCGATTCAATGCCTGAATTACTTGCTGGTCTGCCGCGAGCTCACGGTGATCGAGGCGCGGCGCAACCTTCTGCGCAGCCGCAGTAGTAGCCAGCGCGCCACACAGGATCGAAGCGCTAATGAGGTGATTCATCCGCATAGGTGTACTGGTCTGTTTGTTCTTTTTGGTAGACGCTGGCTTCGGCGATCTGTTAACACGCCGGCTACCAGCTAGCTGATTCTACCGCAGTGCCTTGAGATATTCTCGAAGGTCAGTCTTCGGTTTCGGATACTCGAGTTTGAGACCCTCGAGTGCAGCAGTGATCCGCTTCGCAACGAGGTAGTTTCTCGCCCTCTTCTTGTCGGCGGGCACGAGGTACCATGGCGCCCAGGGCGTGCTGCACTTTTTAAGCGCGTCGCGATACGCCTCGTTGTACTTGTCCCACAATTTCCGCTCGTCGAGATCGCCGGCGTTGAACTTCCAGTTCTTTGTCGGATCCTCGATGCGCTGCTTGAGCTGCCGGGCTTGCTCGTCGCGCGAGATGTGAAGAAAGAACTTGAGAATGGTCACTCCATTCTGCGACAACATCTTCTCGAACGCGTTGATCTGATCGTATCGTTTCGACCACACCTCTTTGGGAACGAGGTTGTGCACGCGCACAACCAGAACGTCCTCGTAATGCGACCGGTTGAAGATTCCGATCATCCTCCTTTCGGGGACGACGTTATGAATCCTCCACAAATAATCGTGCGCGAGCTCGCTCGATGTGGGCGCCTTGAATGAATTGACGCGCACGCCCTGCGCATTGCAGGCGTCGAACACCGAGGCGGTCACACTATCCTTTCCCGCCGCATCGCGACCTTGAAGGACTATTAACAGCGAGTGACGGCCATCCGCGTACAACACCTGCTGAAGCTCGCCGAGCCTCTTCGCCACTTTTTCAAATTTTGCTTCGAGCTTACCTCCGCTCGCGAGCTCAGGCGGTGGAGAGGCCGCTTCTTGACTGAGCGATAGCGGTCCATGAGGCGAAACCGGCTTCAGAAGCATTGGCTCTGATCCCTACTATATATGTATGGGCCGGCCGAGTACGCCGAGGGCTGCTTCCTTTACAGACTCAGCCAACGTCGGATGGGCGTGGACGGTGATCCCGATATCCTCCGAGGATCCGCGATACTCGAAAGCCAGCACAGCTTCCTGAATAAGCTCCGATACATTCGCCCCGATCATATGGCAGCCGAGCAGCTCATCGGTTTTAGCATCGGCGATGAATTTGACGAACCCTGTAGGCTCACCCATCGACCTCGCACGACCATTTGCTGAAAAGGGGAATCGTCCGACCTTGTACTCGCGTCCCGATTCCTTGACCTCATGCTCGGCTAATCCAACAGAGGCGATCTCGGGCCAGGTGTACACGACAGAAGGTATGGATTTGTAGTCCATGTGAACTTTCTGACCCGCGATTACTTCCGTAGCAATCACTCCCTCTTCCTGCGCTTTGTGCGCGAGAAGTTTCCCGCCTACAGCGTCGCCGATTGCGTACACGTTTGGAACGCTCGTGCGCATTTGAGCATCGACTGCAATCTCGCCCCGCTTTCCGAGCCTCAAGCCGAGAGCCGGTGCATCGATTCCAGTGAGCACTGGCTTTCTGCCGACAGAGACGAGGACGTAATCGGCTTCGAGCGATTCGCTCTTTCCGTCTTTTTCTATCTCGACCGTTACGCGATTGCCATCACGTTTTCCGCCAGTGACTTTCGTCGCAGTTCGGATTTCCATTCCCTGTTTTCGCAAAACCTTGTCGGCTTCCTTAACGATGTCGGCATCATTTCCAGCGAGAATCGTCGGCAACAGCTCGATCACTGTGACTTTCGCGCCGAGCCTCCGCCACACCGATCCGAGCTCGAGTCCGATAATTCCGCCGCCGATTACGATCAGATGCTTCGGCACCTCCGGAATTTTGAGAGCACCGATGTTCGATAGAATCCGCTCTTCATCGAATTTGAGAAATGGAAGCTCGATCGGCACCGATCCGGTCGCAATAATGACGTTCTTTGCGGCGTAAGAAGTCGGCGTACCATCGTCGGCAGTGACGTCGACGACATTTCCCGGTCGCAGCGTTCCGCGTCCCTTGGCCCACGTGATCTTGTGCTTTCGAAAAAGGAACTCGATTCCTCTCGTATTTTGCCCGACGACCTCGTCTTTCCGCTTGAGCATCGTAGCGAGATCGACCGACGCGCCTTCGATTCTTATCCCGTGTTCGGCTGCGTGCAGGCGCGCGAACTCGTAATACTCCGTCGAGGAAAGCAAAGCTTTGGATGGAATGCACCCGACGTTGACGCAAGTTCCGCCTAGTGTCTTGTCCATCTCGACGCAGACCGTCGAGAATCCGAGCTGCGCGGCGCGGATCGCGGCGACGTAACCCCCGGGGCCACCGCCGATGATGACGACGTCGGCCGATGTTGGCTCAGCCATACTATGACCTAGGAGATTAGCATCGCGGCCGGATCCTCGATCAGCTCTTTCACTCTGACGAGGAACTGCACCGCGTGCTGACCTTCAACGATTCGGTGATCGTATGAAAGGGCGACGTACATCATCGGGCGAATCTCGACGCGTCCATCGATTGCGACGGGACGATCCTGCGTTTTGTGAAGGCCGAGTATTCCGACCTGCGGATAGTTGATGATCGGAGTCGAGACGAGCGAGCCGAACACGCCGCCGTTCGTAATCGTGAAGGAGCCGCCGGTTAGATCATCCATCGTGAGCTTGCCTTCGCGTGCGCGCTTGGCGACTTCGGAAATCTCGCGACCGATCTGAATGATTCCTTTCGAGTGCGCGTCCTTGATGTTCGGAACAACGAGTCCCGCATCTGACGCGACAGCGATTCCCATGTTGACGTAGTGCTTGTAGATGATCTCATCACCGTCGACCTGAGCGTTGATGACGGGAAACGCATCCAGCGCCATGCACGTAGCCTTCACGAAGAAGGGCATGAACGTCAGCTTCACGCCGTTTTCCTTCTCGATGCGCTCGCGCATCCTGTCGCGAAGCGCATTCACCGCCGACATGTCGATCTCGTTGAACGTCGTGAGATGCGCTGTTGAATGCTGCGACTGCAAAAGATTTTCGGCGATGCGTTTTCGTCGCGTCGACATCTTCTGTCGCGTCTCGCGAACCTCCGCGGATGGTGCAGATCGTGGAACGGATGCGCCGGATCGCTCAGGTTGAGCCTCAACGCGCTCGAGCACATCTGGCTTGCTCACAACCCCACCACGTCCAGTGCCCGTCACCGAGGCGATGTCGATTCCTGCTTCATCCGCGATGCGTCGAGCTGCTGGCGATGATTTCACTCCATCGCCTGATGGAGCTGCTGGCGGGGGAGTCGATGGCGGCGCTGGCGGAGGCGCTGCGCTTTTCGGAGTTTCAACGCCGGCAGCCGGAGGCTGGTAGCCGGTAGCCGCTACGCTCGCGCCAACCGCTGATTCATCGAAATCAGCGAGCAAATCGCCGACCTTGACAACGGTTCCTTCGGCCGCAGCGATTTTCGAAATCGCACCGCCCTTCGGAGCCTGGACTTCGACCGTGATCTTGTCTGTATCGAGCTCGGCGAGTGTATCGCCCGCAGCAACCGGCTCGCCTTCCTTCTTCAACCAGCGCGAGACCGTCGCTTCGACGATCGATTCACCCAGCGGCGGGACCTTTACTTGAAGCATTCAGGTGAGAGCGTAATGAGTGCAAACCCGGTATCTTCCGGCGGCTCTGGCAATATAACTCGCGAGGTTTTCGTTGCGAGCACTCACCATCTCGTCACACGGCGGACTCGGCGCCCTCGAGTACCGCACGGATCTCCCAATTCCCGACGTCACCGCGGGACAGGTTCGCGTGCGTGTCAGCGCAGCTTCGCTGAATCATCTCGATCTGTTTATGCTCGATGGATTGCCAGGTGTGACACTCAGGCCACCTTGGGTCCTTGGCGCCGACGGTACTGGCACAATCGACGCGATTGGCGAAAACGCAAAGACCCACCTGATGATCGGCGACAGAGTCGTCATCAATGGAGGAATCAGTGACGGAACGTGCGAATATTGTCGCGCCGGCGAACAATCACTCTGCGTTCACTTCGGTTTGCTTGGTGAACATCACCCGGGAACTCTCGCCGAGTACGTAGTTGTGCCGGCGACAAACGTGCGGCGAATTCCGGAAAGTATTTCGAACGAAGAAGCGGCTGCGTATACACTCGCGGCACTGACTGCGTGGCGCATGGTCGTCACTCGCGCAAAAGTTCAACCAGGCGATGAAGTCCTCATCTGGGGAATCGGCGGCGGCGTCGCTCTCGCGGCTCTCGCGATCGTGAAACAAATCGGGGCAAGATCGTGGGTAACATCGAGCAGCGACGAAAAACTCGCGCGCGCACGCGAGCTCGGCGCCGATGAAACGCTCAACTATCGAACGACAGATGTCGGAAAAGAAATCCGCGCTCGAACCGGGAAAAAAGGTGTGAGCGTTGTGCTCGACAATGTTGGCCACGATACCTGGAAGCATTCGCTCGTCGCACTTGGAAAACGCGGTCGACTGGTGACATGCGGTGCGACATCGGGCCCAATGGCCGAAACCGATTTACGACGTCTCTTCTGGAATCAATGGACGATCATGGGCTCGACAATGGGAAACGACTCGGAATTCGATTCTGTGACGAAGGAATTCACATCCGGCAGGCTTCGTCCGGTAATCGATTCCGTTTACGATCTCGAACATGGACGAGATGCATTTGCGAGACTCGCGAGCGGCCAACATTTCGGGAAGATCGTCGTCCGCGTCGCATGACCGAGACAGCTCAATATTCGACCGAAGAGCTGGCCCTTATCCGCGAGCAATTCTCGGGGACCACAAACGCCGAATGTCCACGCTGCCACGTCCCCATGACCCAGCGCCCAATCGGCGGCGGATCATTCGGACTTGGCTACGCCCGCAGGCGCGAATGGCTTATCTGCCCCAGCTGTCACCGGAGTGCCATTTTCGACGTACGTCGGGGAACGAGGAATTAGCCGAGTTTCGGTGACGCTGCTATTTTGAATCGTCCCTCACGCACTTCATTAGAGAGTCATCCGTGGACACCACAGCAGTAAGCTTCTCCGACCGGCTGCAGGAGAGCTTCGCCCAACTTTACCGGTACGTGCCCGCGCTATTTGGCGCGATGGTCATTCTCTTCGCGGGCTACTTGCTCGCGCGTTTGTTCGAGAGAGGCACCGAACGAGTTCTTCGCAAGCTCAAGTTCAATCAGCTGCTGGAGCGCGGTGGCGTCATGGCTGCGATCGACCGCGCTGGCTCGCACGTAAATCCAACGCGTATCGCCGCGAGCCTCGTTTTCTGGTTCGTGATGTTCACTGTGATGCTCGTCGCGGCGAATGCGCTTGGCTTGCAGTCGCTCGCGAACGTTTTCTCCGAGCTCGTGAGCTACATCCCGAGTCTCATCGCCGCGATCGTAATCATCATCGTCGGCATCGTGCTCGGCGGATTTGTCGGCGGGTTGATCATGGCCTCGGCGGGTGGACTGCACGGCGGTCCGACGCTTTCGCGAGTTGGAAAGGGCGGCGTCATCGTTCTCGCGGTATTCATGGCGTTGCAGGAGCTCGGCGTCGCGAGCGAGATCGTTACGACTGCATTCGCGATTTTGTTCGGAGCGATCGCCCTCGCGATTGCGTTGGCGTTCGGATTAGGGAATCGCGATCTCGCTGCGGAGATTACGCGCGAATGGTACTCACGATATAAGGCCGAGCGTGATGCGATCGATCGAGATCATGCGCAGCTAGAGCTGGACGACGAGGCCGAAGCGGCTGGATATAAGGGCCCAACTCACTAGGCTTTCGCATTCTTGACGAGTCTAGCTACCCCCGATGGTTCCACCCTGGGCTTTTCGTACGACAGCTTCGATCGCTTCCGCAGCACTTCGCGATAATCCGGTGATTACAATCGGCTGCGATCCGCCTGAAGTCTCGATTGTCATCTTCGACCAGATCATTCCGTGCGCGCTACGGAGTGACGCGACGTGAGAGCAGTTGATCGCCTCTTCGGTTGATCCGAACCAGCGATTCTTTCGGTAGGTGATCTGATCCCCGTCGATGGTAATGCTCGACGGAAAGATTCGGTTTCCCGATGTCAGGCGACTGGAGCGATAGACAGTAGGCATGCCCGATAATGTAGCGCTTGCCGGAAGAACCGAACGATCCAGTAGGTGGACCCCTCATAGGAGTAGCTGATCAAACCTCCAACCAATATGACAATGACTGGATCGACATCGATAACCCCCGGAATGCGGCGCTTCCTTATAATCTTTTCGATCGTCGAAGCGGCGATGATCGGATGGGCGTTCGTATCCCCACACCTTCGCTGAGGTTCATGGAGAACATGACAATGTCTGCACAGAATCTCGACAACATTCGACAAGGCGTTCTCGATCGCATGGAGCGAAGCGATCGGCTAGTAAGAGGAGCGATTATCGCTGCCGCGGTCGCCGAAGGTGTGCTGCTCGCCGGCGCAGTTTTCATTGCTGACTGGAGCAACCCACTGCATCGCCTGGTGTTCGTTCTTTCGATTCTCACGTATTCTGTGATTGCGTGCGGTTTGGTCGCGCTCGCCGGCCACATCTCACGTTCAGTGGGAAGAGTGCTGATTGCTCTCGAATCCATGAGTCCGCGCTGACTGCGCGCACTGAAGACGTCTTACTTGTAGCGCGCGCACAATCCGGCGACAGAAAAGCGCTGGATCAGTTACTCAGTGCGCTTCAGCGCCCGCTGTACGAGCACATTCTGACGATCGTCCGCGACTCGGATCTGTCGAAGGACGTTTTGCAGGAGACGTTGTGGAAGATCGCGCGCAAGTTGCCATCATTGCGTGATCCTCGCTGGGCGCGTGCATGGTCGTACCGTATTGCAACACGTGAAGCAGTGCATCGCACGCATACAGAGAAACGCTGGAGCGAAGCAATGCGCGGTGACGATCTGAATTTTTTGGCAGTCGAGGAACCCGATGAACCATTCGATGCCGATTTGGTTGCGCGGCTTCCGTCGCGCCTCGACAAGCTCTCACCTGCGAGTCAGATCGTGCTCCGAATGCACTACCTCGAGGGTCTCACTCACGTCGAGATCGCGGAAGCGCTCGAGGTCGCCGAAGGAACCGTAAAATCGCGCCTCGCGTACGGGCTGGCCGCTTTGAGGAAAAGCCCTTTGTAAGTACCGATTCCACAATGGGTTAACGGCTAATTTCCACATTGATTTCGGGCGATTTTTGGGCTATATTTGAGGACTGTGAAATCGGGCCTTGATCACACTTCTTTGCCCGCCCTGAACGCCTCCAAATAATCCATGACCGCTCCCAACAACCGAGAGCGAATCCTTCCCCGACTGATCCACGAAGAAGTCAGGGAATCGTTCCTCAATTACTCCATGAGCGTCATCGTTTCGCGTGCGCTCCCCGACGTGCGCGACGGTCTCAAGCCAGTTCACCGGCGCGTGCTCTACTCGATGAACGAGCTCGGTCTCGTTCCCGGCCGACCATACAAAAAGTCCGCAACGGTCGTCGGCGACGTACTCGGCAAATACCACCCGCACGGTGACTCGTCCGTCTACGACGCAATCGTGCGAATGGTCCAGGACTTCTCGCTGCGATATCCGCTCGTTGATGGTCAGGGAAATTTCGGAAGCGTTGATGGCGATTCAGCTGCAGCGTATCGATACACAGAAGCACGACTCACCCGCATCGCGATGGAAATGCTGGCCGACATCGACAAGAACACCGTCGACTTTGCGCCAAACTTCGACGACAGGCTTCAGGAGCCGACTGTTCTTCCGTCGGCAGTTCCAAATCTTCTGATCAACGGCTCGTCCGGGATCGCGGTTGGAATGGCGACAAACATTCCGCCACACAACATCAGCGAAGTCATCAACGCCACGATCGCGATCATCGACAATCCGGATATCGATCTGGCAGCGCTTCAGAAGATTATAAAAGGCCCGGACTTTCCAACCGGCGGATACATCTACGGACGCGCCGGCATCAAGGAATATCAGAAGAGTGGACGCGGACGTATCGTGATGCGCGCACGTGCCGTCATCGAGGAAAAAGAATCGTCCAGCAAATCACAGATCGTCGTCAACGAGCTTCCGTACCAGGTCAACAAGGCGAAACTCGTGTTGGATATTGCCGAGCTCGTGCGTGATAAGAAGCTGGAAGGCATTTCTGATTTGCGCGATGAGTCGGACAAGGACGGAATGCGAATCGTCATCGAGCTCAAGCGCGATGCGATTCCGCGGGTTGTTTTGAACGGGCTCTACAAGCACACGACGATGCAATCGACATTCGGCGTGATAATGCTGGCACTCGTTCCCGATTCGCACACGGGCCGGCTTGTGCCGAAGGTGATGCCGATCAAGGAAGTGCTGCAGCATTACATCGAGCATCGCCACACGGTCATCGTTCGCCGCACCGAATTCGAGCTTGCGAAGGCGCTCGAGCGGGAGCACATCCTCGAAGGACTCAAGATCGCCGTCGACAACATCGACGCGGTCATCAAGCTCATTCGCGCGGCCGCAGATACGCCGACGGCAAGTACTCAGCTTCAGAAAAAATTCAAGCTGACTGAAAAGCAGGCCGAAGCGATCCTCAACATGCGGCTTGCAAAGCTCACAGGACTCGAGATCGACAAGCTCGAGGCGGAGCTCAAGGAAGTCCGCGGGCAGGTGAAAGAATTCAAGTCGATTCTCGCTTCACGTCCGCGCCGAATGAAGATCATGCGCGAAGAGCTCGAGGAAGCCGCGAAGAAATTCGGCGACGACCGTAGATCGGAGATCACCAGCGACGAAGGCGAGTTCACGATCGAAGACCTCATCGCCGAAGGCTCAAGGTGCACGAGATTCCGCAGGCGGGACGCGCGGCGAAAGGAAAGCCGATCGTCAACCTGATCAACGTGAATCCCGATACCCGCGTCGAATCGTTGGTGCCGGTGCGTGAGTTCAGCGATACGCAGTTCCTTCTTTTCTGTACCAGAAATGGAACGGTCAAGAAAAGCGCGCTATCGCAATACTCGAACGTGCGGGCTACCGGCATCAAGGCGATCAAGATCGAGCCGGACGATGCGCTGATCGATGTGCAGGTCACGAGCGGCGCGAACGACATCGTTCTCGCGACAAAGCACGGACTTTCGGTGCGATTCCACGAGCAGGACGTTCGCGAGATGGGTCGCGACACCACCGGCGTGAAGGGAATCGAGCTCCGAAAAGGCGACTCACTCGTCGGAATGGTCGTGATCAAGCGCGACGCGACGATTCTCGTCGTCACCGAGAAGGGACTCGGAAAATGCTCGCACATCGACGATTACCGGGTGCAGCGGCGAGGCGGCAAAGGGATCATCACCGTCAATCGCACGGAAAAGACCGGCGATGTCGTGGGAGTGATGGAAGTTCTTCCCGAGGACGAGATCATGCTCATCACCAGGAACGGTGTAATCATCCGTTCCTCGGTGGCCCAGATCCGGGTAACCGGACGTATCGCGCAGGGGGTCAGACTCGTCCATCTGGATGAGGGAGATGTGCTGACTGCGGTTGCCCGTGTGATTCCGGAAGACGATACGGAAACGAACGGGGATGATTCGGCTGCTCCTGATGGAGAAGTGGAGGTCACCGCAGAAGAAGAATAACCCACCATCGAGGCGCGCCCGCTTGGAAAAAGAAGTCCTCAACGAGCTTCAATCTCTGAGAGCGGCGCTCCGCAATGCGGAAGCCGAACTTCAGCGCGTAAGCGATGAGGGCGAATCACGGCGACACCTGGTGGATATTCTCCATGAAGTGATGGGTGATCTTCCTACAGACGAAATCTTTCATTTTCTCGCGCGCCGTTTGGCGCGCGCGCTGCGTCTGTCCCACGCGTCCGTGATTCGCGCGAACGTCGGCGCAAAAACCGGCATCGTCGTCACCGCTTTCGAACAACCTTATCTCCACGATCTCGAGATCGACCTCGAGCGTTATCCTGAAGTTGTCGCTGCGTTCGACGGACAGATTCCAGTTCTTATTCCTGATCTCACGATCTCTCCGCTATACACGGCATTACGCGAAGGATGGGCACGCGAGGGTACGCAGGTGATGGTGCGTTCCGTCATGGCGCTGCCATTTCCAATCGATGCCGATGCAATGGGCGTTTTTCTTCTCCGAAGAACTGCTCAGGAGCCGAGGTTCGAAGCAGCGGACGTTGAGTTTGCGTCGACGGTTGTGCGGAGCGGCGTTGCGGCAATTCAGCGGGCACATGCAATCGAGAATGCGCGCGCCGACAACAGCAGGCTCGAGGCGCTCGCGCATACGGATCCGCTGACGCAGCTGGTAAATCGCCGAGCACTCACGATTCGCCTCGTGACAGAGATGGAGCGGGTTCGCCGATACAACGCGCCTCTTTCCATGCTGTTGATCGATCTCGATCACTTCAAGCTCGTGAATGACACATACGGCCACATGGCCGGCGACGATGTTCTTGCATCGGTCGCGACCCTCCTTCAGCGCGCAGTGCGGACCGTGGACATCGTTGCGCGATATGGCGGAGAGGAGTTCATCATCGTTCTTCCCGAAACTGGTCGTCAGGGTGCGATACCGTTCGCCGAACGAATTCGCGAAAGAATTTCAAACCACGGATTTACGATTGGCGAAAATCAGACAATCCGTATAACGGCGAGCATCGGCGTTGCGACTTATCCCTCGCCGAGGTTGGATTCGGTGGAAGATCTTTTCCGGGCTGCTGATATTGCGCTCTATCGCGCCAAGGGCAACGGGCGTAACCTAGTTTGTAGCTGAACGACTGCGGCCTCTCGAGGCCCGCGCCCAACCGATCGACAACATGAACGACATTACGCTTCGCGCGACGTCCGCGCTTCTCGCGCTCCTGACCGTTGCATTCTCAGGATGCATCGACGTCTCGAGCAAATCATCCACTAACGCGTCCGGCGTTTCGCGCGCTACTCCGTCTGTGAATGCGACACCCGTGAATCAGGCGACCTCCGGACTTCGTTATCGGGTGCGTTGGGTGATGCCATCCGATAGCTCTGCAATTCTCGTCGTGGTCGATCCGGTCGGCCTCGAGAATGACGCAATTCCGAATGCGTTCTTTTTTGGAAGCGAGACGCGGAATTTCCAGGCGCGAATGGACAGCGTGTGGGACGTTGCGCCATCGCCAGATTGGCAAGCGCTGGCGTTTTCGCGCGCGCACATCATCAAGGGCGATCAGACCGACAGCATCCCATCGGTTGAATGGGTGTCACTCGCGCGTCAAACGGGAATCGACACAGCGACTCTCGTCCAGAGCTCGTTTGCAACAAGTGGCATGACGACTCAGCGCGGAATCGCGCAGCCGGGGGTGATAAGAATTCCCGTGGACATTCGCGCGCCTAATGCGAGCGATGAGGCAGCGCCGAAATTATTTCCGATCGCAAGGGGCTGGCAGGTGCGATGGGTGCCCGACGGATCCGTCATCGCACTCGGCAACAATCCTGCGAAAGCGAGCGACAGTGAGAATTCTGAATCATGGGCGGAGCTCGATCCAAAAACGGGAGCGTTGCACGGAACGTTTCCGGCTGGAGCAAAGCTGGTTGTCCCGCGTTGGGTGAACGGTCCAGTACTCGAGAGCTCGGTGCCGGTTGATATGAGCGGTGCGAAACCGATTCAGGTGAGGGTGGGAACCAAGACTTACGCCATCGAAAGTCAGCGCGGCGTTATCACAGCACGCGAAACAACAGCTGGTGCTGATTCGACGGCGGGACCATTTGCGATCGGGTCAGGGAAAGCGATCACGTCAACTCGAGGTGGGCGCTATATCCTCGCTCTTGCTCCGCGGCGGAATGCAGTCGCTAATGAGATTCCTGTCGAGGCGGTTGTCTACACTGTTGCTTGGTAGAGACTCAAACTTTCTAGGCCTGAGTCTCTTATCGACCAATTCGACGTAATTCAACCATCAGACAACGATCCTGCACGACTTTGATTCCGGCGCGCGCCAATTTCTCCGCCGCTTCATCGTTCACGATCCCGGACTGAAACCACACAGCCTTCGGCTTCTTCGCAATGATGTCGACGACATGTGGCGGAATGTCGTTGGGACGACGAAATACATCGACGATGTCAACGTCACCGGGAACGTCCGCCACTTTCCGATAGACCGTGCTCCCGAATAACTCAGTCAATTCCGGATAGTAGACCGGCACCGGAATAATCTCGTATCCGGCCATCTGCGCGTACTCGGGAACGAAATACGCCGGCCTGTCGAACATTGGCTTTATACCGAGCACGGCGATTCGCTTCGAATTCTCGAGTATGCTGCGAATTCCGTCGGGCGACGTTACGAGATTGTCTCGCCACGATTCATTTGCAGATGTTGTCATAAATCTCCATGATTAGCTTTCGCCGATGCGAATGCTTGTACTCGGCGCCGGACTTCAAGGGTCGGCGTGCGCCTATGATCTTCTTCAGAATAAAGATGTAAGCGAGGTTCGCCTCGCGGACCTGCACACCGGACATTTACCGGATTTCCTCGCACGGTATTCGGGTAAGCGACTGATTCCGACGCCACTCGACGTACGCGATCGCGAAGCGCTCAGCGCGCTCATGCGCGAAGCCGACGCCGTGATGAGCGCGATTCCATACTATTTCAATCTCGATCTCGCCAAACACGCTGTCGAAGCAGGCGTTCATTTTTGCGACCTCGGTGGAAATACCGAAATTGTCTTCGAGCAAAAGGCGCTTGACGCGGACGCGCGTGCCAAAGGTATTACGATCATCCCAGACTGCGGTCTCGCACCTGGAATGGTGAACATTCTCGCCGAGCATGGGATCAGGCAGCTCGATACCGTTGACGAGGTAAAGATTTTTGTCGGCGGATTGCCGCAACATCCGGAGCCGCCGCTCAATTATCAGATAGTCTATTCGCTGGAGGGCGTGCTCGATTATTACACAACGCTTTCATGGATCATCCGCAATGGAGTGCGAACGCAAGTCAAAGCGTTGTCGGAGTGCGAGGCCGTCCTGTTTCCCGCGCCACTAGGCGAGCTCGAAGCATTCCATACTGCTGGTGGGTTGTCGACGATGGCGTTCCGCTACGAAGGAAAAATCCCGTCGATGGAATACAAGACGCTTCGCTATCCCGGTCACGCGGCGATAATGGAAGCGATCCGTGATCTGGGTTTCCTCGATCAGGATCCAATTGAAGTGAAGGGAGGCCGTGTCGCTCCGCGCGACGTGGCGATCGCGACAATGGGACCGCGTCTGACGAAACTTGGCGCGCACGATGTAGTTGCGCTGAGAGTCACGGTGCGCGGACAAAAGTCCGGAAAAGAAAAGCTCGTCGGTTGGGAGCTCGTCGATTTCTACGACGAGAAGCACGGCATCAGCGCAATGATGCGTACCACTGGCTACTCACTCTCGATCACCGGTCAGATGCAGGCGCGCGGTGACATCGACAGGAAGGGAGTCCACACGCCCGACGGGTGTGTGCCGGCACAAACCTATATCGACGAGCTTCGTCGACGAGGTATCAACATCAAAGAGATTTCCAGTTAGCGCGCGAAGCTGGCCAGCGTCTCACCCATTACATCGATCATCGTCTTGGCTGTCCATCTGTCGGCGCCATTGTAGAGAAACGAGAACGCGATCACCTCACCATCGAGTGCGGTCACGTATCCACCGAGTCCGATTACGTCGTTCGTCGTGCCGGTCTTCGCGTGAAGATTGCCCTGCGCTGGACTCCCTTTCATTCTACGACGCAGCAGCTCCGATTCTCCCGCCACCGGCAGCGACGCATGGAACCAAGGTCCCCAATCAGCACGGTGCGCGTAGCCGAGCATCTGCGTCATCGCTCGCGGAGTGACGCGGTCGAGCGTCGACAGTCCGCTGCCGTCGAAAACCTGAAGCGATGATGAGTCCGCGCCGACCTTGGTGGCAAAGAATTGACGAAGGAGCTCACGTCCGCTCGCGACGCTTCCCTGAACTTTTCTGTCGGGCCCTCGTGCTGCAGCGCGCAACAACAGCTCTGCAAAATGATTGATGCTCTCTCGATTCATTGCGGAGATTATGCGATCGAGCGTAGGCGATTGAATGCTGGCGATCTTGGCCGCGCTGGATGGAGTGGTGCCGAGTTTGACGCCGCCATCGACGGTGATGCCCGCCTCGATGAGTGACGCGCGCAATGCGCCGGTTGCGAAGCGCGCCGGATCTTCCACGACATAGACGTATCGTCTTGGCCCAGCTCGCGAGCCCATTGTCCCCGACACGACAATGCTGCCATCGCCAAACCTGCGAACGGAAAGACGCGCACCCGTGCCGGGAACTGTGCGCACGTTGTTAGTGAGGGGAATCGAGGTCGTAGCGGGCTCGAGTTTCACGCCGCTCGGAGAGATCGTGACCCAAACGAGATTCTCATTGAGCGACAGCGCCGATACGCGCGCTGCATAACCCGATTGCAGATAGCGTGTGAGCCATCCTTCGGGAACGAGCTGATCATCAAACGCAGAAGCGTCGCCGATGACGTCACCCGTGATGTGTTTTATCCCGCGAGCGGCGAGCTGCTGCGCGAGAAATTTTATCGGCGCGCCGGGACCGCCTTGCAGATATCGACCGGACAGTGATGGATCGCCATCACCGCGAATGTACACATCCCCGTGCAAAGTTCCGTCGGGGTCGATCGTTCCGTTATAGAGGACGTCGGTGCTGAATTGATATTTCGGACCCAACCGGTCGAGCGAGACGGCGGTAGTCAGCATCTTCATCGTCGACGCCGGCATAAGAGGAGTACCGGCGTTGAAGTTGAAAAGTGTGTCGCCTCGCGTCAGTGACACGACCATGATGCCGAACTGCCCACTTCGTATGCGGCCAGCGAGCGCGCCGATGTCAGCGGCGAGAGATTGCACCGAGCGCGGCGAAGTATAGTGGACGACCGGCACCGGAGGCCCACTCGGCTTCTTGCCCGATGCTTTCTTCCGGGCGCGTGATTTCGACGCTGAGGATCGCGTCGTTTTCTTTTTGGTTCGAGTGCCTGTCTGTCCGCCGGAGGAAATTGCGATCAATGACGCAAGTGCGACGATTGCAACCGAGCGAAGACTACGATACAAATTCGTTCTCATGGATGTGAATCAGCAACGTAATAGAACGGCTATGCAAACGCGGACAGTTTGAATAACTTCCCGCTGAATGGGCGAACGATTGAGGAGAATCAATGGCTGAACGGCACAGTTCGATTCGCGAGGGGGTCATCGCCGGATTATTGGGCGCCACCACGATCGCAATCTGGTTCCTGATTGTGGATGTCGTTGCCGGTCACGCATTGTACACGCCCGATCTCCTCGGACGCGGACTGATCAGCGTACTAGGCAAGCCGCCGGCGATGCCCGACACGATGGCCACTCACGTTTTGGCATATACACTCTTTCACTATGTGGCGTTCATTCTCGTCGGTGTGGTCATCGCGTGGATCATTCATCAGTCCGCGCGCACGCCAGCCGTTCTTGCCGGACTGCTGCTGATGTTCGTGATTTTCGAGCTCGGCGCGTACATGGTCACGGGACTCTTCACGGAGACTCAGTTCGGCGGGATGGCGTGGTATCAGATCTTCATTGCCAATCTTCTGGCGACCGTAGTCATGGGATGGTACATGGTTGTCCGGCATCCCAATCTCAGGCGCGATTTGAACGCCGCGCTAACCGGCGAAGACGCGTAGCGAGTAGTCAGCTAGGCTGCGTGCGGCTTCCAGTCCACCTGCGCGCCGGCGGTGGAATCTTCGCCACGCGCAGCCCAGCGGAAAAACACGACGGTCATGATGAGCGCGAAGATCAATCCGCCAGGTACCCACATGATGAGCCCGCCGAGCATCTGATCGTCCATCGGCGTTAGCCAGGTCACCCTCGGCGCGGTTGCATATACTGGATACAGGACGCGATCGGCCATCGTGATGTATACAGCGATGATGGACATCGGAATACTCATCAAAAAGCAGTAGAGCATTTGCCCCGGATACGCGAGCCTCGGCAATTCAGGGAGCGGGCTCATCAGCGGCCACCACATCAGGACGGCCGCGGTC
>WNGI01000109.1_pt1 | contig 53468 bp, 40 predicted proteins | sample 5400621 | NCBI WGS metagenome assembly WNGI01 (sample SAMN13153374, study PRJNA577476) | soil metagenome | isolation source: 20 cm soil or saprolite under Garry oak tree replicate 1 | place: USA:California | collected 2016-06-15 | reverse complement strand
GAAAGCACACGGTGTGGGCGTACTGCCATGTCCCGAACGGTTCGACTGTCGACATGACGGACCGCATCGAGGCGCAGTTCGAGCGCTTCGCTCCCGGCTTTCGCGATCGCGTCCTCGCGCGTAGCGTGATGCCGCCGGCCGAGGTCGAGCGCCACAACGAGAACTACATCGGCGGTGACATCGGCGGCGGCTCCAACTCCCTGCTGCAGTTCATGACCCGCCCGTTTCCCCGGCTCGACCCGTACGCGACTTCGGCCCGCGAGGTGTTCCTCTGTTCGTCGTCCACCCCGCCGGGCGGCGGGGTCCACGGGATGTGCGGATACCACGCGGCGCGGAGCGCACTGGGTCGCACCTTGGTGTAACTCACCCGGTCGTACGTTCCCCCCGCGTGGATTGCCCCCGTACGCTTGGGGGTCTGCAAGACAAGGGGACGAGCGCCGAGAACCTGATCGACATCGGCAGGCGGCCGATCGGAAGCGCGCGCCGGTCGCGCTCGGGGTGGGCTGCCGGCGAGACGATCCCTGCGTTGACGGAGCGTGCGCTCGAGCTCGAGACCCAGCTCGCTTCCGTCCAGGCCGATCTCGCGAAGGAGCAGCGCCGGCTCGCGTCGTACTCCGACTTCGACGTCGTGCTGAACGACGCTGTCGCCAGCGCGTACCGCAAAGCCGACACGATTCGCTCGCGCGCGCAGTCGGAGGCGAACGCCATCCTCGAGCGTGCGGTCAGCGAGCGGAGGCTGCTCCAGAAGGAAGTGGATCGTCTGCGCCAGGAGCGAGACGAGCTGCAAGATGAGATCTCATCGCTCCGCCGCGGCGAGCTAGCGGTGATGCCGGCCGCGATCGAGCCGGACGCCGGAGGTCCGGCCTTCGATCTGGGAACGGCCGTCGCGGAAGAGATGCGCGCGATGCTCACCGCGCTGCTCGAAGAGGTTCGTGGGCGTCCGGGGCCTTCGCAGGCGGTCGCGTTGGCGGCCCCCACTGAGACCGCCGAGCCGATCCTGAACGAGCCCGTCGAACAGCTGCTCCCCGAGCTCTCGCCAGCCACCGAAATCGAAAGCGAGGACATCCTCGCCGAGACATCGCTGCCGATCGTCGAAGAGCACGTCGAGGAATTTCGCAAGCCCGCCGCACCGCTCGGGCCCTCGGAAGAGCTCGGGCGCGATGTCGTCGAAGTTGGACCGCCCCAACGAGTTTTTGACGAGTACATCGAAGAATTCGTAGAGCCCCGGATCGCCGAGCCGGTCGACGAATACGTCGAGGAGCTGCGCGCCGCGGAAGGACCGCCCGCGAGCGAGATCGAGATCGATCTTCCACATGAGCCATCTGAGCCGATCGTCGATGAATACATCGTGGAGCTGCGACCAGAGATCTCGCCCGAGACACCCGCCGTGGACGCGAATGTCGAGGCGCTCTGGGAAGCCGCGCCGCCGGCAGCTGCACCTACGCCCTTCGACTCCGTCTCCTTTATCACCGACGAGTTCATCGCGGCGACGCGTCCCGGGCCGTCGCAGGAAGCGGACGTCGACACCGGCGCGCTGCCGCCCTTGATCGATGTCCCCGCGTTCGCAGAAGCGGAAGCACCGCCTCCGATCACAGAGCCGATGTCCGCACCCACGCAGATCCCCGCGTCCGAGCCGGCAGTCAGCGAGGAACGCGGGGTCCGCCAGATCCAAGTGCGCATCTCGCCGGTTCATTCATTCCCACGGCTCATCGAGATCCAAGGCCGGATCCAGTCGCTCTCGAGCGTCCACGCATTGCAGCTGCGCGACTTCCGGAACGGCGTCGCGACATTCGCGGTCGGTGTGGCCGAGGCGATCAGCCCGCAAGAGTTCGGAGCGGTGATCCAGATGCTCGAAAACCTGCACCTGCGCCTGGAAGGCACGGGTCAGAACAGCGTTGAGCTGCGCGCGGAGGACGACGTCCCGAGCGCCTGAAACGCTCCGTCCCGCAAGCTGACCCCTCCGCGACGCCACCTCCGTATCGTCCCGGTTTCAACACCCATCCGATGCCAGGCGCGCTCGCCTCTTCGGGACCGCGGTCCCCCGCCAGCGGGACGCCCTCCAACCGCCTCCGCGCGAGATTTGAGCGGTCCTTCCGTGCTCGTTGAGGAAAGGAGCGGCCGGACCCTGATTCGCGTTCTTATCGTCGACGACAACCAGGCCGTACGCGAGGGCGTCCGCACGCTCCTCGCCGACGAGCAGGTTGTCAGCGTGATCGGCGAGGCCGCCGACGGATCGAGCGCGCTGACGTTGGCGCGAAGTCTTCGCCCCGATCTCATCGTTCTTGATGATTCACTGCCCGGCCTGAGTGGCCTCGAGGTCGCGCGCAGGGTCAATCAGGAGCTCCCCGAGACCGCCGTCGTGATCCTGGCGAGGGACCCGGGTTTGCGCGATCTCGCACTCGCCGCCGGCGCGAGCGCCTTCGTTTCGAAGGACGCTCCGTCAGAGGAGCTCCTGCGCGCCGTGCGCGCGAGCGCCGCCGTCCTCACCGCCCGTCAGCAGCTCGGCGCCCTACGGCCGGAAGGCCGTCGCGTCGTGGAGCTGCTCCTCGGCAGTCGTGTCATGAACGAGGCGCAGGTCCAGGAAGCGATCGCACAGCGCGCGACCGGCGAGTCGCTTGCGACCACGCTGGTGCGGCTCGGTCTGATCGGCCAGCCTGAGCTCGCGGACGTCCTCGCCCGTGCGAGCGGCACCCCGCTCGTCTCGCTCGCGCCGTATCCGGAGATCAGCGCGCCGATTGATCCGACCGAGTCCCGCCTGGCCTCGCCGGCTCTCGTCGATCCCGTCGATCGAGATGCCGCGCGCTTGATCCCCATGGACGTCGCGCGTGGCCTCGGTGTGGTCGTCACGGCCTCAGGCAATGGGCAGGGCGTGCTTGCCATGGCCGACCCGCTCGATGACGTCTCTTTCGCGGAGGCCGAGCAAAAGTCGAGCCTTCGTCTTACTCGCGTGACCGCGACGCTCGATGAGATTCACGAGACGATCGCGCGAGCGTGGAGCTCCGGCGGAAGCCAGCCGGTGATCTGGACCGGGAGCCTCCTGAGCCGCATCTACACCAGCGCGGTGCTGCTTCTGATCGTGTGCGCATCGCTCGGTGGTTTCTTCTTCGCGACGCGCGACGCGCTCGCTCCGCGGTTCGGCTTCTCGCTCTTCGCGCTGCTCTGCGGAATCTTCTTCTTCCTGTACGCGCTGAAGTACTACGTGACGATCGCGAGCGTGATCCTCATCACGCTCTTCGGAGACCCGGCGAAGTTCCAGGGACGGAACGGCCACGCCACCGGGAATGGGAACGGCCACGCCAACGGCCTCAAAGCGGATGGGCAGGCCAACGGCCAATCCAGCGGGCAGCACAAAGAGGGCTATCGCACGCTGCGCGGGGAGAACCTGAGCGAGGGCGGATCCGTCCAGGTCACCGATCCGTGGCAGAAGATGGGCGAGATCCGCCTTCCCGCCGACAAGCAGCCGTTCATCTCCGTCCAGCTCGCGCTCTACAACGAGAAACTCGTTGTCGACCGGCTCCTCGCGGCCTGCACGTCGTTCGACTACGAGAACTACGAAGTCATCGTCGTGGACGACTCCACCGATGAGACCGTCGAGCTGCTCAAGCGCTGGAGTGACCACCCGCGCGTCCGGGTCATCCACCGCTCGAGCCGTAAGGGCTTCAAGGGCGGCGCGCTACAGGAAGCGCTGCGCCGCATGAATCCGCGCACCGAGTACGTGATGATCTTCGACGCCGACTTCGTGCCGCCGGCAGACGCGATCTGGCACTTCCTCGACTACTTCGGCCGGCTCGCGAAAGCCAAGAACGGCAACGGCAACGGGCATGCGAAGAACGGCAACGGACACACCGGCAACGGCCACGGTGCCCCGCAGAACGGCGATCGCCTGGCGGTCGTGCAGGGCTACCAGTGGCACATGCTGAACGCCTCCGAGAACTGGATCACCAAGGGCGTGCGCGCGGAGTTCTCAGGCAGCTATGTCCTCGAGCGCGCGGGGCAGGAGCTCTTCGGCGCGATGAAGATGATCTCTGGCTCGGTCTACATGATCCGCGCCGACGTCCTCCGCAAGCTCGGCTGGTCGACTTCGATCACCGAGGACTGGGAGCTGACCATCCGGCTTTATCTCGCGGGCTACAAGGTCCTCTACACGCCGTACATCCAGGCGCCGGCGGAGTGCGTGTCCAAGGTGAGCCGGCTGATCAAGCAGCGCATGCGCTGGGCCGAGGGCCACACCTACAACGTGAAGAAGTACTTCTGGCAGGTCCTACGTTCGCCGAACCTCACCTGGCAGGAGAAGCTCGAATTCGTCTACTACGCGCCGTACTACCTGCAGTCGGTCCTCTTCACCTTTGCGACGCTCGCGTGGATCATCGGCGTGCTCATCCTCGGGCAGAAGCTTCCGATGTGGGGCGAGGTCTTCGGCTGGTCGCTGGTCGTCTCGAACGCGCTGGCTCTGCCGCTCATGAACCTCACCGGTGTCCTCCTCGAGGGCTCGCTGAAGCGCGACGCGCTCGGCGTTTTCTCGTTCATCGGGCTCTCCTGGCTCCTCGTTCCGTTCCAGGCGTACGCGTCGATCAAGGCCTTCTTCGAGCGCAAAGAGGGCGGCTGGGTCCGGACTCCCAAGTCGGGACACGTCACCGAGACCCTCGAGCGCTTCCACCTCGCGCGGCTCATGCCGTGGGAGCTCCCCCGCCGGCGCCGCGGTCAAGCCAAAGCGAGCTCGGGGACGGGACGGCTCGCCGCCGCTGCCGTCGTCGTGCTTGCCGCCGCCGGGATCATCACCGTCGGCGCGCTCTCGATCCGCGCAGCGGCGACGAGCGGAAGTACGACCGAGAATGACCTCGTCGTCCCGGCGCTGATCGGTACGGCCGTCCCGCTGCTGGTCCTCGCGCTCGGCTGGCTGCGGCTGCGCCGGCGCATGACCGCGATCGTCCTCGCGTTCACGCTGGGCCTGGGGACGAACGTGGTGTATCTCGCGCACGCGGTCCCGGCGAACGCGGTGACGGACAACTCGAGCGTGTTCACGCTGGCACGCACCAACGGGCACGCGTCTCCGAACCTGGACATGAAGCAGAACTACACGCCTGCAGGCCACGGGATCACCTTCAAGGGCGCCTACTCGGCCACGGGAACGGGAGTCAGCTCGATCCAGATCTCCGGCGGCGGCGGATTCAACGAGGTGACGCTGGCCTGGGTGAGCTGGCGCGGCGCTGTGACCATCTCCGTGGCGCCGATCACACAAGGCACCTGGCGGCTGGTCGACAGCACCACCGACACGACCAACGCCGTCACGAGCGCCGTCTTCGTCATGTTCTTAGGCCCGAATAGTGGTGCCTCTCTACCGACGTTCACGTCGAGCGCGGCAGGCGACGTAACCGCGACCATGATCCGGTACTCAGGCGTCGACCCTAATGATCCGATCGATGCTGAGCTCGGACAGGGGACCCCGGCGTGCGGCTCGCCCTGCACGCACATCGCGCCAAGCGTGACTACGTCCCAGCGCAACGACACGATCGTGTCGTTCTTCAGTGCCGCGTGCGGGACGGCTTCCGCGACTTGGACGCCGCCTTCCGGAACGAACGAGCGTGCCGACATCTTCTCGGCCGGGACTGTGTCGGCCGAAGCAGCGGACGCGACGCAAGCGTCGATCGGCGCCACGGGAACGAAGACCGCGACGTCGGCATGCTCCGCCGGAGCGGTCGGAGTTGTTCACACGATCGCGCTTCGGGGGTCCGCGACCAGTTGCGCTGCTATCCAGTACCGCTCGAGCGCGGCAAATTCAGCGACCGCCACGACCAGCTTCGTCCTCAACGTACCCGCCGGCGTGCAGAACGGCGACGCCATGATCGCCACGATCAGCGCGAGCGCAGGCTCCATCGTGAAACCCGGCGGGGCTACCTGGACGACCGCGGTGGTGGGCACGAACCAGGGGGTCTTCTATCGCGTCGCGAGCAACGAACCCGCGAGCTACACGTGGACCATCGCATCTGCCACGAACTGGGCAGGCGTGGTCGACGCCTACACCGGGGTCCAGAGCGGAGGCATTCTGGACGCGGCCGGTTCCAGCGTCACCGGGAGCACGGCCGCAGTCAACTGGAACAGCATCACGACGGCGGACGACCAGGCATGGAACGTCGCGGTCAGCTTCGAGAACAACAACGTGGACACGATTGCTCCGCCGAGTGATTACACGCCGCGGAGCGCGCAGGGCGGCGCGGCGTTCATCCGAACTTCGACGCGACTGATCGCCCCGGCCGGTGCGGTCGCCCCGACCTCCACCGACACGAACGCTTCGAAGAGCTGGGGCGCGTTTAGCATCGCGCTCCGTCCGGCCATCCCGGCCAACCAGGGGGCTGCGACCCAGATCTTCCCCACATCCAACAACTGGACGTGCCAGTTCGTCTCCGACCAGATGTCAGCCGGCCAGCAGATGCAGGTAGGCACGGTGCAGACCGACCTGTATCTCGAGAACGCGGTCCCGATCACCTTCCGCGCATCCGCGCAAAACGTGGCAGGTGTCGCGAGCAACAGCGTGTCAGCGAGCAAACCAGCGGGCACGCTCGCGAGCGACGTCATGGTCGCCCACTTCGCGGTCCGTGGCGGGACGACCGTGACAGACGCTTCTATCACAGTCCCGAGCGGTTGGACCCGCATCGACCGGATCGACAACAGCACGACCCTGTCGCTGCTCGTCTACTGGAAGACCAATGCTGGCGCCGAAACGAGCTATGCGTGGTCTTGGAGCGGCACGGCCCAGAAGGCGGCCCTCAATATCGAGTCTTACGCCAACGTCGACACCGCGAGCCCGATTGACCAGCACGCCGGCGCCATAGACAACTCTGGCTCGCAGCTCTACTACGCGCCCAGCCTCACCGCGACCTACGGATACGAGCAGATGGTCGGGGGCTGGTTCAACGCCACGACCGGTGGGTGCAGCATCGGCTTCTACGACACCGACCCGGGCGCGACGTCGAGCGGCGGAAGCGCCACAACGAACATCTCGGGCAATGTGGCCCACAGCGGGAACGTCTTTAACGTGAGCGCGTACCAGCTGTACGGCTGGCCCACCGGAGGAACACGCGGCACATGCGGTACCGCTGGCGCCGCGACTCATCATCTCTCGCTGAAGCCCGCCGCGCACACCTGCACGGTCACCGCGACCTTGAAGCACACCTACACCCCGTTCTATGTCGCGCCCACGACGACCGCCGTCGTGAACGGAGGCAACCTCGTCATCGGCAAGCCGGCGGTCAGCGGAGGGGTGCTGGCGAACGACGTGCTGATCGCGTCGATCGCGTTTGTCGGTAACCCCACCATCACGTTTACCGGGAACTGGACGCTGGTCCAACGCACCAACAACGCGACTGCGCCGGCGATGGGCCTCGCGGTGTACCAGCTCGTGGCATCCGGTTCCGACCCCGCAAACTGGACCTGGACGATCGGCCAGAACGCCGCAGGCGCAATCAGCGTCTATCGCAACGCCGACCCTTCCACGCCCGTGGACGTGCAGAACAGTCAGACGACGAGCTCGACGTCGCAGACCACGCCCAGCATCACCACGACGCAGGCCGACGATCTACTCGTCGCCTCCTTTGCCATCGCGTCGACGACATCGATCTCCGGGACCGACAACTGGGCGAGTCCTCCTGCCGGCATGACCGAGCGTGCGGACGTAGCCAACACCGCGACCAACTGGGTCGCGGTCACTCAGGACGATGATGTGCAGGCGCCCGCGAGCTCGAAATCAGCCAGCACGACCGCATCGACGGGCACGACAGGGGTCGGTCATCTCCTCGCGCTTCAGGGCAAACCGATGACGACGATGGGCTCGGCCTCGATGGCCGTCACGAGTCCGTCCACCGGCCCCGCGCTCTTCACCCGGACCTTCACACCTGCGAGCGCCGAAACCTTCAATGACAACGATCGGTTCGAACTCGACGTCGTCACGCCGAATGACGCCACGAACTGCGCTACCGCACTTCATTACGACAGCTCTTCGGCGCCGTCGAGGCTGACGGTCGCGACGATCGTGCCGGAAGGAATCGCCGGCCTGCTCCTTCTCGCGCCGGCGCTTCCCATCGGAGCGCGCTGGTGGAAGCGGAGGCGACCATGACCTCGGCCTTCGCCGGACGTGCGGCGCTCTCCGGCGCGGCGCGGCCGATCGGCACGCTCATCGCGACCGCGTCGATCGCCCTTCTGATCCTCCCGTTCTTCTCGACGTTCGGGGAGCTCCTGACCAAGGCCGCGATGGCTGCGGGGTTCGATGCGTGGCTCGGGCGGTGGATCGCACCGGTCGAGGGCAGGCTCGTGCACGGTGCGCTCGCGCTGATCGGGATCCAATCCGCGTATGACGGCTCGCTCCTTTATGTGGGGACGGGCGCGGGCAGCCTCGCGTTGTACATCTCCTGGAACTGCGTCGGCTGGCAGACTGTCCTCTTCCTTCTGGTCTCGATGGCGACGGGACTGCAAGGCGAGTACACGCTGCGATCGCGCCTCGAGACGGTCGCGCTCGGGGTCCTCGGTATCGCGATGCTGAACATCGTGCGCATCACGGTGGTCGCCGTGGTGGCCTATCTGTTCGGGCAGCTGCCCGCTGTCATCGTTCACGACTACGGCAGCGTCATCGCGACGGTCGCCTTCCTGATGGCGTTTTGGGCCTTCGCCTACAACGTCGTCCTCGAGCGGATCGGCGGCGAACCCGATGGGCGTTCACCCGAACAGGGGTCGAGCGCCGGCCTCGGCGTGGCTACGGTGCCCTCATGAGCACGCTCCCGAACGTCCGCGTCGACCGCGCCACAACGGCCTCGCTCCGCGCCCCGGCGCGGACCGCCGAGATCACGAACGCCTGCGTGCTCTGCGCGGACGGCGTGACGCGTCCGCGGTTCGAGGTCGACGGGACGCTCATCGTCGAGTGCACCGGCTGCGGCCTCGTGCGTCAGGACACGCGGCCCCTCGCGGCGTCGCTCCTCTACGACTCCGACTACTACGCCACCGACAACCCCAAGGGCGGCTACGCGAACTACTTCCTCGACTCCGCGGTGAACCGCCGCACGTTCCGAGATCGCATACGCGCGATCGAGCGTCACTACGGTCGTCGCGGACGGCTACTGGACGTCGGCTGCGCCCTCGGCGATTTCCTCCTCGAGGCAAAGGCCTCGGGATGGGACGTCGAGGGCGTAGAGATCTCCTCGTTCGCGGCACAGCGCGCTCGCGAGCGCGGGCTGCGCGTCACCGCTGGGCGGCTCGAGGAGCTCGACCTGCCGGAGGCGAGCTTCGACGTCATCACGCTTTACGACTCCGTGGAGCACCTCACCGATCCGATCGCGACGCTTGCCGCGGTGCGCCGTCTCCTGGTCCCCGGCGGCGTCGTTCATGTGGTCACACCGAACGTAGGCGGCTTGCAGGCGCGTCTCCTCGGACGTCTCTGGTACCACTACAAGCCGGGCGAGCATCTCTTCTATTTCGCGCCACGCACCTTGCGCGCGGCGCTAGAGGCAGCCGGTCTTCGGTGGGGGGGCTGGCAGCGCTCGGCCTCATACCTGACCTTCACCTATTGCTTCAACCGCATGCGCTACTACGCACCGGCGCCATTCGCGTTCCTCGAGTGGCTCGGCCGGACATTCCGTTTCGGCCCGTATGCCTTTCGCGTCCCCGTCGGCGAGATGCAGGCCTGGGCCCACCGCGAGAGCTAGGTCGGATTCGCGCTCGACGCGGTCCGCCGCCACACGCACACCAGCAGCCCGAAGAGCACCAGGACCCAGACCGCGTAATCGGTCCACGTGCGCCCGAACTCGAGCGTGAGCGTGCCGCCGCTCGACGGGGTTGGCACGTAGATGAGCCCTGGGCCTGCGTAGTACACGGGCAGCGCCGATGCGTCGGACCAGCGCGCGGTCCATTTGGGGTGGTACGACTCGCTCACGAATACGCCACTCACACCTGAGGCGCGGACGGTGACACGCTCCGGGTCGAGACGCGTCGCGTCACCGCCGACCGACGCGTCGCGCCCGATAGGACCGAGTAACCCCACGAGGAACTCGGACTCGACGTCGTTCGCATAAGCCTTCGCGTGGTACAGAAGATTCCCGCCGACCCACACGACCGCGCCCTTGCCGGTAGCCCGCTCCGCGACAAGGGGACGCCCGTCCTGGTCCAGCAGGGCGTGCGCATCGCCGCGCAGCCTCGTCCCGACCGGCGCGCCCCAGGGACCGTCGTCGTACCGTGCGGGTGCGAAGTCCTGCACGCGCAGACTCCCCAAGCTCGCGTGGAGCCGCCACGCGCCGATTGCCTCGTCGGTTGCGCCCTCGACCGGCCAGAGGTCGGAGAGGCCCGAGCTCGCGCCGTGCGCATCGAGGAGCACGCGGCCACCGTTCGCGGCGTACGCAGCGAGCGATCGCTCCGCGGCAGCACGGTCGCCGAAGCGGCCATCCTCGATGACGACGGCCTGCGCGCGCTGGAGCAGATCGCTCGGAACGCGATGGGCAGTGTCCTGCCACCAGATCGGAATGAGCGTCCCCGGCCGAGCACCACGGTCGAGCGTCATCCGCGCGACGGTGTCGTACTCCTCGCGGCCGCCGACCACGACGACGAGGCGCGCGTTCGTCGGCCGCCAGATCGCGCTGGCTCCGCGCACGCCGTACTCGCGAAACGTCGGCGGATCGCTCTTCGCGACGAGACCCAATCCGCTGTCGCGATCGAAAGCCGCGAGGTTTCCGGTGAAGTTTGGATCTTCAAAGACGGTGAAGGTGTCGACCGCGAACCAGTCGAGCGCCGCACGGAAGCGGCCCTCGTGAAGCGGAGCGCTGTAGACGGCGGCGTTCGCCCACGCCAACCAGTCAGGATGCACGACGCCCGTTCCGTAGTAGTCGCGCAGCTGTGGCTTCTCATAGACATAGGAGAACCACACAGACTCGGCCGCGATGGCTGGGAGATAACGGTGCGCGAGGTCCGCGCCGTTCACCACGATCGTCCGCCGCGCAAGATCCTCGGTGGCTCCCGCCGCACTTGAGTCTTCGATCCGCGGATAGCCATTGCTCGCACGCAGTGCGCTGGGGCCGAGCCACAGGTTGAGCGCGACCAGCGCGATCGCGAGAATCGCGGCTCCGTGGCGCCGCCACGCCGGGATCGGCACCCGCCGAGCGATGCCGAGGGCGAAGCCACCCGCAAGGGCGGCGATGAGCGCGATGAGGAACGTGACCGTGAAGGGGTCGATCCCCGTCACGTAGTACAGATGGCTCGGGATACCGAGACCCGGGGCGAAGAGATAGCCCACCCAGAGCACGAGCGCGCCGACGAGCAGCACGACAGCGCGGCGCAAAGGCCACACCGCGATCACCGACAGGACGACGATCGGGAGGAGTGCGATCCCCACGTGGAGCGGATCAACGAGGACGGTGGGCTGTGAGGTCAGCAGCACCCGGTCGAGTCCGAGGAAGGCCGAGGCGAAACCGCCGTACCGCACGAGTGGGGGCACGATCGCGGGAGACGCGAGCAGGAAGGTCGCGAGCGCAAGCGTCGCCGCGCGCCGGAGCTTTCTGGGACCGGGGTGCGCGAGCGTGGCGATACCGATCCCAAACGCGAAGACGGCGCCTACGAACTGGTGCGACGCGAGCGCCGCCGCGAGGAGCAGCGCGGTGATTGCGAACGCGACGCGGCTGCCACTGCCAAGCCAGCGCGCCGCGGCCCAGCAGGCGCAGGCCGCGAGCCCGGCCGCGAACACGCGTGCATACACGCCACCGTTGACTATCCAGGTCCACGTGGCCATCGAGCCGATCGCGCCGAGGGCGGCCACGAGGGCAGCGAAGGACGATCCCGTCGCCGTGCGTACCGTCGTGTAGAGCCCGAGGCCAAGGAGCGTCATCGCCGCGAAGGCGATGGCGATGAGCGCTGTGGGAGCGTCCAGAAGCTTGGTGAGCGGGGCGGCCGCTATGTAGGGGAGCTCGGGATACGTCTCGAAGGTCGGCATGCCTGCGGACCATGCGTAGAGCCACTCGTGTCGCGGAAAGTTGTCGGCGACGAACTTGAGGCGGGTGAGGTGCGCATAGGCGTCGGTCCCCTTCGGGAAGCCCGTCCAGACCCCGAGCAGGTAGCCCACGACCGCGACCGCCACCACCACGAGCGAAGCGCCCGCGACATCCAGGACCACCCGGCGCGTGTCGCCTCGCGCTTCAGGCACGTCGGCCGAGCCGTTTTCGGAGCGAGAGCGCGAGCCAACCGGCGGCCGTGACGAAGGCCACGAGGAGTCCGGCGATGAAGTCGCCGTGCACGCCATGGTCAAGCTCGAGGACATGCCGGCCTGGAGGGACGACGATCGCGAGCTGCCCGATCGCGTCGGGTCGCACGGTGACGGGCCGACCGTCGACTTTCGCGTGCCATCCGCTGTCGAACGCCTGCCGCAGCAAGACCTGCTCCCCGTCCCCGACAACGATCTCGGCACGCCACGAACCCAGACCGCGTTGTTCGAGCATCGCCGGCGCGTGCCCCTCGGCAATGCGCCCCGCATACGCCGCGACGGCGGGTCTGTCGATCGCGCTCGTCGGTGCCACCAGGTCGTCCACGCGCGCGACCACAAGTCTGGGATCGCCGATGCGCGAGACCTCGTAGATCTTCACGCCGCGCTCATCGAAGACGACCGGAACCTGGCCATCGAACTTTTGCGGCAGGACGAAGTCCTTGTAGGCATCGCTCGACGCGGGACCGGTGACCACGATGTACCGCACCGGCAGGGCCTGCATCCAGAGAACCGAGATCTCCGGGTCGGTCCCGGTGTTGACCTGGTAGGTGACGTGCGCCCACCAGGGATTGGTGAACGCGAAGTCGACGCCGCCGCGCACCTGCGGTACGTCGGCGAAGACATCCACCCAGAACGCGTGATCGCCGGTGAGGTACGCGCGCTCTCCGGACGCAAGGTGCTGGGACAGCCAGAGCGCGACGCGTCGCTCGCTCCAGTCTCGCCACCCGGGGTCGGCTTGAAGACGCTCGCGAACAGCGATCCATCCGGCCGCGCCGAGCGCGATGACGACCGCGGCCAGCGCGACGGCCGCGGCCGTCGTCACCGCTCTGCGCCGTCCCGGCGCGCCGAGCCGCCGCATGGCCCACGCGGCCCCGATACCGAACGCGATCGCGCCCGCGGCGTCGAGCTCCAGCGCGTAGCGGATCGGCTGCGGCGCGAGCGCGACCCCGCCGAACTGCCGCGCCACGACGATCGCCGCGAAGACAACGGTCCAGCCGATGGCGAGGGCAGCGCCGTCGGGAAGGCGCCGGTCCAGCCACGCGACGGCGGCCAGCATCGCGATCATCAGCACCGGCAGCCATAGGTACGCCGTGCCGCCATCGCTCCCTCCGGGCGTCGAAAAGCCGAACACGGCGCGGATGAATCCGAGGCTGTACCAGCCCAGCGAGAGGAGACCCGCGAGCGCGCCGATGAGGAAAAGCCGAGCGTAGCGGCCTTCCGCGCGACCTCCGATACGCTCGCTCGCGGGAATTACGGCGAGGAAGACCGCCGCGCCGAGGACGCCGATGAGGTTCGTCAACGCGACCGCGACGACGGCAACGACGGCGAGAGCGAGGCGGGCGCCCGACGGCGCGCGAATGTATCGCGCACCGGCGGCAAGCGCGAGCAGCGCGAGCGAGAGCGAGAGGACGTGCGGGCCTTCGCCGTATTCGACGAGCGCGATCAACCGCCACGGTGGAGGAAGCGCCGCGCCGGAGAAGGCGGACCCGTCGGCCTGAAGCCCCGGCAGTAGGTAGGAGATCGAGGGGAGGAAGATGAACGCGAGCGCGGCGAACACCGCGGCCGCGCGGGATCGCGCGATCTCGCGCGTCGCCACGTAGAGCGCCGCGGGGCCGAGCGCGTACCCGGCCGCGGCCACGAGCCGGTACGCGGCGGGGACGTTATCGATGAGCTTCCCGACCACCGCGACGAGCGCCGGCAGAAGCGGTGTGTAGAACCACTCGAACGGGAAGCCCAGGTACCAGAGGTGGTTCCAGGACAGATCGGGGAAGTGCTGGACGATGAAACGGGCGTCGGTGATGTACGCGCTTTCGATGCTCCCGCGGTAGCGGGTGAACTCTCCTGCGAAGAGCGGAGCGATGAGGATCGCCTGGACAGCGAACAGCCCGATCGCGATGGCAAGATCCACAGGGAGCGGTCGACTCGATGCGGATCGGATGCGCCGAGTATGGGTTAGCGCGCTTAGATCGCGACCGCCACCAGCTCCACCGCGGTCCGAAGTGCGACCGCACCGAGACGTTCGGCGATGGCCTTCGCCTCGTCGCACTCCTGCCGGTGCTCCCTGCCGAGCGCTGCAAGGACGCGCGCGTGATCGGCGAGCGCGACCGCGCGCTCGTAGTCGAGTCGCAACGTCGCGAACGCTTGGACGGCGTCGAACAGGAGCTTCTCTGCCTTCGCGAGCTCGCCGCGGTTCATCGCTCGCATGCCATGAGCCTGTTTGAGTAGAGCATGGCCGCGCGCGTGGCCGGTCCGTTCGATGACCGCCTCGATGCGTTCTTCGAATTGCTCATCGTCGATGCGCCAGCGCGCCGCGGCGAGTACCGCGAGCGGACCGACCAAAGCTTGGTCCACGAGGTGCTTTGGATAACCGGCGCTTCGGATGGCGTGGTAGCTCGACTCGCTCTCGCGCATCCCGTAGACGGCGGTGATGAAGTCGCAGGCCGCGAGGTCAAGTGGGCTCGCCTCGGCCTCGACGAGCTGTTCGCGAAAGGTCTTCTCATCAGGCGAGCCCATCGCCGCAGCCGCCGCGGAAGCCATCGCCAGCGTCGCGTGGGCCTTCCCGGTTGGCAGGAAGAGCTCGCGCCTAGCTGCTGCAGCGAGCACGCCCGGAAAGTCGCCTGACAGGAGGCGCGCGAGCGCCTCGGCCTGGAGCGAGACCGCTCCGAGGCGTGGCTTCTCCGTTTCGAGCGCGATGTCGCGCGCGGTCGACGCGTGCTCGATGACCTCGCCGAAATCACCGAGCACGAGCGCCGAGAGCGCGATCATGTTGTGGGCATCGATGAGCTCGTCGCTGTCCTGCAGCGACTTGGCGATCGGCAACCGGCGCTGGTTGTGCGCGTACGACTCGCGGAAGTTCCCGAGCTCGCCGTACGCGTACCCCACAGCGTCCAGGCAGAGCGACACTTCACGGAGCAGCCCAAGCTCTTCCGCGATCGCGAGCGCTTCCTTCGCGGTGGCAAGGGAGTCCTGCCAGTCGGCGTCGGATGGCTTGGGGCGCTTGCGCGACATGAACGACTTCGCGGCGAGGAGCAGGACTTTGTCGCGATCGCGCTTGCCGTCGACGATGGCAAGGCCGCGCGCGATGAGTCCATCGAGATCGGGATGCTTCGCGTCCCAGCGGGTGCAGAGCTCGGCCATGTGGGCGATCACCGTCCCCACCTCAGAGCTCTTCGGGTCGCGGTCCTCGAGCATCGCGAGCGCACGCTCGTACGCCGAGAGCGCGGCGTCGTTCTCGCCGCGGAAACGCCTGACGCGCGCTATGAGGTAGAGCGCCTTGATCGCTTCGGGGAACCGGTCGAGCTTCTCGTAGAGCTCGAGGGCCTGCTCCGCGAGGCGGAGCGCCTCGACGTGCGCGTGGATGGCTGTCGCGCGCTCGGCCGCCTTCCACGAGTAGTCGGCAGCCTTGTCCGGCACCTCGCCGAGCAGGTAGTGGTGCGCAAGCGCGGGCAGAAAGTCCTTGATCCCTTCACCCAGGACCTTCTCGTACGCGACCGCGACCCGGCGGTGGAGCTCGATCCGGCGCCGCAGGAGCAGCGTGTTGTACGCGACCTCCTGCACCACTGCGTGCTTGAAGCGGTAACGACCCTCACGCCGCTCGCCTGGCGCGGCCTCGAGAACAAGATCGGCCGCGATCAGCTCGTCGACCGCGTCGGCGAGCCGCGGGCCACCGGCCTCGCGCAGGACGCGGTCACCGAAGCGTTGGCCGATGACGGACGCGAACTGGATGCACTCTTTCGCCGTCGGGGGAAGCCGATCGACCCGTGCCGCGACGACGGCGTGAAGCGTCGCGGGGACCTCGAGCGCTGCTGGGCGCTCGCGCAGCTCCCACTCGCCCTTGTCGTCCTTCGCGACGGCGCCCGAATCGACGAGCGCGCGGATCGACTCCTCGATGAAGAACGGATTGCCGCCGGCGCGCGCCACGATCTTGTCGCGCAGCTCGTCGGGGATCCAGTCGAACGTCGCGTCGATGATCCGCGCGGCCTCCTCATCGGAGAGCGGCTCGAGCACGAGCTGAGTGAAATTTGTCCGCACCGGTCGCGGTTCGGGCGATCCCGGCCCGGCGCGCTGCGCAAGAAGGAGGAGGATCGGGACCCGCGAGGCCCGCGAGGCCACGAACCACAGCAGCTCGAGCGACGCGGGGTCGGCGAAGTGCAGATCCTCGAGGACGTAGAGAAGCGGGCGCTCGCGCGCCAGCGACGCGATGACGTCGTAAACAGCGAGAAACATCGAGCGCTTCCATTCCTCGCTCTCGCTCGGCGGCTCCGTCGCGCCGGCCAGGTGGAAGAACTGCGCGAGGGTCGGCGCCACCATCTCCGGATTCGCGAAACCGAGCTCGCGGAGCTTTGCCGGAAGCTGCGCTGAGGACTCGGCGTCGTTCGGTTCGATCCGCATCTCGACAAGGAGTGTCTCGATGAATCCGGCGTAGCTCCGCTGGTTCACCCGCGAGAAGGTCCAGCGGAGGACTCGCGGCGCGTCGCCGGTGCGCACGCCATCCTCGGCGGACGTCGCGAGCCCGATGAACTCGGTGAGCAGGCGGCTCTTGCCGATCCCAGGCTCGCCGGCGATGAGCACGACCTCGGTCCGTCCGACGCGCGACGACTGGTAGGAGAGGTCGAGCCGCGAGAGCTCCATCCACCGTCCGACGAGCGGGGCCTGGACGTTGATCGTCGTCCGCGGTGTCGTGCGCTCGCCGGTCAGCGCATAGGCCAGGACCGGCTTCTCCTTGCCTTTCATCTCGATGGGACCGACTTCGCGAAAGCTGAACTCGCGGTTGGTCATGCGGAAGGTGGCCTGCGTCACGTAGATCTCGCCGGGCGCGGCGGCCTGCTGGAGACGAGACGCCGTGTTGACCGTGTCGCCCATCACCCCGTACTCCGCGATGCTCCGCACCGCGCCGGCGACGACCATGCCGGAGTGGATACCGATGCGCAGCCCGAGCTCGATGCCGAGCTGGGCCTTCACGCGCGCCGCGTGCTCGTTGAAGATCCGCTGCATCCCGAGCGCGCAGCGGAGGGCGCGCTGCGGGTCGTCCTCGTGCGCGATCGGCGCGCCGAAGATCACAAAGATTGCGTCACCGATGAACTTCTCGATCGTGCCGTCATATCGGAGCGCCTCCTCAGCGAGATCTTCGAAGATGCCCGAGACGAGGATCTGCAGCTCTTCAGGATCGAGATCATCGGCGAGTGCGGTGAACCCGACGAAGTCGGCGAACAGGACTGTTACGAGACGGCGCTCCTGCTCCTGCACACATCGAAGTATCGAGGGGCGCGTATTCGAACGCGCGTGAGGGTCTCAAAAGCCACAAAAGGAAGAGGGAGCCCTCCTCGGGCTCCCTCTCCTGTCAGCGCGTGTGTCCCCTTCGTTTGTTATTGGATGGGCAGCCCCTTCGGGCGGCGGAGCAGCGCGCCACCGACCGCCATGAGGGCGATACCCAGGATCGTGAGCGGTGTCGAGTCGTTCGAGGTGTTCGTCGACGGGAGATTCTGGACGCCAGCGCCCGCGGTGGACGACGCGGTCTGCGACCCACCCTGAGTCGCCGTCTGTGTAGCCGCGCCCGTTTGCGGACCTGTCTGCACGCCCGCGACTGCCGTCGAGCCGGTCGTCGTTCCGGCCGTGGTCGTTCCGGTCGTTGTGCTGCCGGACGTCGTACCGGTCGTGGTCGTGCCGGTCGTGGTCTCGGCTCGCTCCAAACGCTCGGTGGTCGTTTGGCCCGTCGTGGTCGTCGTTGTGGTTGTCGAGCCGCTGGCCGCGATGGTCCCGGCGAGCTGGGTGTTGGCGCTCGCTGCGGTGGTTACGGCCGTGTTCAGGTTGGTCATCGCCTGCTGCGCCTCGCTGACGCGGGTCGCGATCTCGGCGGCGGTGCCGCTGCTGATCGCGTTGATGAGATTCTGGAGCGCGGTCTGCGCCTCCAAGATCTTTTGCCCAAGCTGGCTCTCCGCCGTGCTCGCGTTGTTGAGGGCGTTCGAGAGATTCGTGAACTGCTGTCCAGTGAGGGATGGCAGAAGCGCCAGTCCGCTGGTGATTCTGTTCTGGAGCTCGGTGTTGAGGTTTCCGGCCCCGCCGATCGCGGCGTTGAGCTGCGCACGCGTGGCCTCGGCTGTGGACGAGTTGGCCGCGATCACCGTCCCGAGCTGTGCGTTCGCGGTGAGAGCGGCGTTCGCAGCCGCGTTCAAGTTGCTCATCGCCGTTTGGGCAGCGGTGACCTTCGCCGCGATATCCGCGGCGTTCCCCGCGGCGATGGCGGCGACGAGGTCTGTGAGAGCGGTCCGCGCCGCGTTGAGGTTGTCCGTGAGCGTCGTCTCCGCGGCGCGCGCGGCGACGAGCGCATTTGAGATGTTCGTGAACTGCTCGCTGGTGAGCGTGCCCGAGTCCAGGAGCGCCTGAGCGACGTCGATCTTTGCCTGGAGCCGAGCGCTCGCGCTCTCCGCGCTGCTGATCTTGGCGGAAAGCTGGGCTCGCGCCTGCTCGCCGGCGTTCTCGTGGTGGCCGTTGCCGTTCCCGTTGTTGCCGTTGCCGTGGTTGCCGTTATTTCCGTTGTCCTCGTCGTTCTCCCCGTTGCCGGTGTTGCACGTGCAGTTGCCTTCGTTCTCGTTTTCGTTGTCGTTGTTCTCATTGCCGCTGTTGTTGCAGCTGCTGGACTCCTCGTTCTCGTTCTTGCTGCTCTTGCTGTTGCTTTCGTGCGAACCCTTGTTCTCTGACTTCTTGGATGCGTTGGCTTCCGTGCTCTCGCTCGTCTTGGCCTTGGCGCCTGACTTCTCCTCCGCCTTGGCGCCTGACTTGGAGTTGTCCTTCTCTCCCGTCTTGGCCGTCTCCTCGCTCTTGGCCTTGGCGTCGGCCTTCACCTCAGTGTTGGCCTTCGTCTCCGCCTTCGCGCTGCTCTTCGAGTCGGCCTTCACCTCGGTGCTGGCCTTCGTGTCCGCCTTGGCGGAGGTCTTCGATTCGGCCTTCACCTCGGTGCTGGCCTTCGTGTCCGCCTTGGCGCTGCTCTTCGAGTCGCCCTTCGAATCGTTGTGGTCCTTGCCCTTGTCCGCCTTGTCTTTGCCTCCGTTGTCCGCGATCTGACTCGTGTCGGACTGCTGGGAGTACGCGTTCGCCATCTCGACACGGCCGAGACTGATCGCGATCGCCAACGCCGAAACGGTCATGAACCTGAGTCCGTAACTGATCGCTCTCGGCATCTTTGGACCCCGCTTTCCTTTTTGCTTTGACCCGGGTATCCGGGTACCTCGGAAGGGGCGGGAGCACGGCGTACTCCATGCGCCGGACGATTCGTAACGTCGGTATGTCCGCGGGTCGAGGCTTCGGTAACGGGCGGGCATCGGTGTGACCACCGGGCTGAGCTCCGCTCGCGTATTCGCACTACGCGCTGGCGCTCCCGTTCAGTCGAGCCCGGTGACTGGATCGCCGGCTATCCGTAACGGCACCGTCGCGCGGTCCGCATAACACGCCGCGCCGCGGTCACACCGAGGGCTACCGACCGGTAGGTAGAATGCCCGGCATGGCCACCAGACCCCGTCGACCAAGCACTACCCGCGATCGGGTCCTGAGAGCGGCGGACCGGCTTTGGGGCCAACGTGGCGTACGTGGCGTTTCGCTCGACGAGATCGCACGCGAGGCGCAGGTGACGAAGCCGACGGTCTACTACTACTTCCCGGACAAGAGCGCACTCTTGACTGCCGTCATCTGTGGCGTCCTCGAGGAGCACGGCACCGGCCTTCGGACCGCGGCTCGGCACGGCGCTCGCGCGCGCGATCGGCTGTCCTCTGTACTCGCGTACCTGGTGAGCGCGCGCTGCTCAGGGCCGCGGCTGCTTCGCGATGGGGCCGTCGGACTGACGGTGGATCAGACGAGCCAGGCCCGGAGCGCCTTCTTCCGTCACTTCTTCTCTCCCGTCCAGCAGGTCCTCGACGAAGGCGTACGGAGCGGCGAGCTCCGCCAGATGGACACAGCGTTCGCGACTCAGGTGCTTTTCAACCTCGTCGATCCCTGGACCGGCCGGGAGGCGGTACCGGGGGGACGTGACGCGCAGCAGCTCGCCTCGGACATCGTCGGCGTGCTCGTCGACGGGGTCGGCGTCTAGGCCCTGTACCGACCGGTAGGTAAAGGCGCGAGCCGCGAAGCCCAATCCGCGATCCGGGAGACAGCTTTGTCGAGATTGGCGAGCGAGTTCGCGTACGAGAGCCGCAGGTAGCCTTCGCCTTCGTTCCCGAAACACGTTCCCGCGAGCGTCGCGACGCCCGCCTCGTTCAGGATCCGATCTGCGACGTCGGCGCTGCTGCGCAAACCGAGCGCGGTGACGTTCGGGAAGACGTAGAAGGCTCCGTGCGGCGATCGGCATGAAACACCCGGAACGGCGCTCAGCCCCTTCACGATCGCGTCCCGGCGCTTCCTGAACTCCGCGATCATGCGGTCCACTTCGGGCGGACGCATTAAGAGCGCGGCCGCGCCGGCGCGCTGCACGAACGTCGCGGTGCAGGAGACCGAGTTCGTCACGAGCTTCGTCACCGGCTCGACGAGCGGCTTAGGAAAGACGCCATACCCGAGACGCCATCCGGTCATTGCGAAGGTCTTGCTAAAGCCATCGAGAAGGATCGTCCGCTCGGACATCCCCTCCTCGAGCGCGATCGAACGATGCTCCCCGTCGTAGACCAGCTCGCCGTAGATCTCGTCGGTGAGCACCCAGAGATCGCGCTCGCGCGCGATGCGAGCGATCTCGCGGATCGCTTCGAGTGAGAGCACGGCCCCGGTCGGGTTGTTCGGACTGTTCAGTACGAGCACCTTCGTCCGATCGGTCACGAGCCGCCTGAGTTCATCGAGATCGGGTTGAAAGTCGTTTCGCTCCCGGAGCGGCAGCGGTACCCCGCGCGCGCCGGCGAAAGCGATCATCGACGAATAGATCGGGAAGCCCGGATCCGGGTATATCGCCTCGTCGCCGTCGTCGAGCAGCGCGAGCAGCACATAGAACATGATCGGTTTCGCGCCTGGGGTGACGATCACCTGCGCGGGGTCGACGCTCACGCCGCGGCGCGCCCGCAGGTACGCGGCGATCGCCTCGCGTAGCTCGATCACCCCGGCGGAGGGTGTGTAGTGCGTCTCCCCGCGTTCGAGTGCGGCCACGCCGGCGGCGACGATCGAGGGCGGCGTGTCGAAGTCGGGTTCGCCAATTTCGAGGTGGACGATGTCGCGGCCCATGGCCTCGAGCGCGCGCGCTTTGGCGAGGACCTCGAACGCGGTCTCCGTCCCGAGGCGCGACATCCGTGGGGCGAGCGGTCGCATGGAAGCCTGGAGAGTCTAGGCCTCGAGCTTTCCTTCGAGGCAGGCGCAACCCGCGGGGCCGACGACAGCCGAGTGGCGCGTGCGCGGGGGCAGGATGAGACGGTCCCCCGGCCGCAGGGTGATGCGGCGCCCATCGCTGAGGACGAAATCGATCGAGCCTCGCGTGCAGTAGAGGAGCTTCGTATAGGAGTGCTCGTGTTCGCCGTAACGGTCATCCGGCGCGTTGGACCACCCATACACGTCGCGTGCTTCGCGTCGCAGTGACCGCTCGATGGTCGCCGGATCGGGTGAGGGTCCGGAGTGCGGACGGTGCTCGATCTGCATCGCTGCCATGATGCGACGGTGCGCGTCGGCGTGGTCTATCCGCATCAGGAGATCGGCGACGATCCCGCACGCATCATCGCGTTCGCTCAAGCTGCCGAGGACTTGGGCTACATGCACATCGTCGCGTACGACCACGTCGTTGGCGCCGAGCCGACGGGGCGGCCGGCCTCGTGGAAGGGCGCATACACGCATCGCGACGCGTTCCATGAGCCGTTCGTGCTCTTCGGCTATCTCGCGGCGGTGACGAAGAGGCTGGAGCTCGCCTTCGGGATCCTCATCCTCCCGCAGCGCCAGACCGTTCTCGTGGCGAAGCAGGCGGCGACCCTCGACGTCCTCTCGCGCGGTCGCGTTCGTCTTGGCGTTGCGATCGGATGGAACCACGTCGAGTACGAGGCGCTCGGCATGAGTTGGGGCGATCGTGCCAAGCGCATCGAGGAGCAGATCGAGGTGCTGCGCCTGCTCTGGACGCAGGAGCTCGTCGACTACAAAGGCCGCTGGCATCGCATCGATCGAGCGGGCATCAACCCGCTCCCGGTGCAGCGGCCGATCCCGCTCTGGATGGGTGCGGATGAAGAGGTCGCGGTGAAACGTGTGGCGCGCCTCGCCGACGGCTGGTTCTCGCATCTGGGGCCGACCGACGAGGGGCGCGCGGCGCTGGAGCGTTTTCGCGGGTACGTGCGAGATGCCGGTCGCGATCCTGCCCGGGTGGGTGTCGAAGGCCGTGTCGGCGCGACCGGCGCGCCCGAGGAGTGGGCGCGAAAAGCCGAGATCTTCCGCGACATGGGGATGTCACACCTCGAGTTCCGGACGGCCGGCTCAAAGCTTCGCGATCTCGACGCCCACATCGACGCCATGCGCCGCTTCCGGGAGATCGCGCCGGTGTTTGACTAGGGAAGCCCGCGGCGTACCCACGCATCGGCTCCGATGACGCCGTCGAGGAGCACGACAAAGCTGCCCTCGGTCGGCGTCATGCCCCGCGCGAGGTCGATACGTACGATGCGCGGCCCGCCGAGTCCGACGGCGCTGCGACCGTCGGCGCTCACGACGACACGCCGGAAGAGGCTGCTCGGAGCGAGCACGGTCAGACGACTGGTGCCGAACCACTGCGACCCATCGCCCTTGATGTGCATGAGATACCGCCCGTCCGGCCAACGTCCGTCCAACCGGAGGTTACCCGCGACTTCGAGCCGGCTCTCGCGACGCGCGTCTTTCCCGTCGACGGCGACGCTCCAGATGCTCGGGTTGACGACGAAGATCCCGGTCTGGTCACCACTCGCGATGGCGCCCTGGAGGAAGAGGATCCGGCCGCCGTCGATGATCGGTGAGGCCGCAACCTGATCGACGAGCTTTCGGAGCGAGCCCGGCGCCCGGAGCGCACCGAGCACTCCGCTGTCCGACTCGACGAGCACCTCGTCGTCGCTGAGCCAATCGGCTACGAATGCGTTCCCGAGATCTCCGGCGCGCGTCAGTTCGCGACGCTCGACCGATCCCAGATGCACCTCGCTCTTCCCATCCGTTGAGCGAAAGAGCGTCGCCGCGACCCGCGTGCCCGACGGCGACCAGCGCTGATCGATCACGCGGAAGCCGGCGTTCCGGGTCGCCGCTGGTAGCGTGAGATCGACGCGCGATCCATCCAGACGGATCACGGCGATGCCGAGGTCCGTGACGTACGCGACCGCGCCGCCGTCGCCGGCCCAGCGTGTGCCGAAGGGTCGCGAGGTGTTCGCGCTGAGCGTCGACAGAGGGCGTGCGGAGGACCCATCGAGATTCGCGGCCCAGAGCACGAAGGCTCCGGCGGGATTCTGACGCCAGTACGCGAGGCGCCCGGTCGACGAGAGCTGTGGTGCCGCTCGTGTCGTGTCACTCGAGACGCTGCCAGGGAGATTCGCGGTGTCGACGGCCTGGAGCACGAGTGCCGTCGAGCCCGCGGCGATCACCGCCGCGGCAGCGAGGTAGGGGAGGAGCGCTCTGGCGTGCCGCATGTCCTCAATAATCCCCCGAGTGGCAGATCCCCTTTCCGCCGCGAAGGCGTTCATGGCCGCGCTCGAGGCGAACGACGCGGACAAGGCGGCAGCCGTCTGCGCCGAGGACGTGGCCATCGAGCTCCCCGGCGGTGAGAACGAGCTTGAGGGGAGGGAGGGCGCCCGCCGTCTCATCCGCATGGCGCCGCCGTTCGTCCGTCTTGTCCGCGAGGAGAAGGTCGAAGGGAACGTCGTGATCCTGCGCGGCCTGACCCGCTCTCCGGGCCACTTCGCCAACTACACGACCTGGACCTTCGAGACCGACGGCAACCTCATCACCCACGTCACTTTCACCTGGCGGCCCGCGAACTAGACAAGACCGAGTCAGCGCTCCACATATCGGAACGAGCGCGGGATCCTCGCGAGGCCGAAATCCGCGACCGGTCTCGGCTTGCGGTAGCGGCGAGGCTGGCTGACCGGAAGCGCCCAGCCTTTCGCGGTCTGGCGCAGGGGCGCGCCGAGCCGGCACTCGCCGACGACCGAGCCGGTGCCGACGACCGCGAGATAGGCGCGCGCGGGCAGCTTCTTGGGCGGGATCCGGCGATGGTCGCGGTCGCGTTCGCCCGACAGGAGGGCATCGGCGTTCTCCGCGGTGACCGCGAGGACAAGCGCAGATGGCACGGCCTTCCTCCGAAGAAAGGATGTCGCTCCTCTCTATCGGACCTGCCTTGCGCGGTACCTTTTCTCGACGGCCGGAAAGTCGCCGGGCTTGATGCCCTGAAAGAACGCGAACGTCTCTTGCAGGAAGGTCGTCTCGGAGTTCGCCCGCGCCAGATCGTCGTCGGTCTGCTCCGCGGCGACGGCCTGCACCTGCCAGGCGAAGCCGAGCACGTTGCGAAAGACGACGAGCGCGCGTTCGAGATGGAAGGGTGAGGTCACCAGATACAGCGGACGGGGCTCGATCTTCGATAGGTAGCGCGCCGCGATCTCGACACCGTTCCCGATGGTGTCTCGGGAACGTTCCTCTAGGAAAATCCGTTCGCGAGGCACGCCCGCGCCTGCGATGAGGTCTGCCATCACCGCGGCTTCGCTCTTTGGCGGTGTGGGACCGTCGCCGTGGCTACCCGAGGCGATGACCGCGAGGCTCGGCCGGTGATGAGCCAGCTGGGCCGCCGCATGCGCGCGGGCGGCCGTGGACGGAGAAGGCGCGCCGGAGGGAGACATGCCGCCGCCAAGCACGACGGCGACCTCGGGAAACTCCGCGAGGTCGCCGTCGTCATTCGTCACGCAGGATCAGATCTTGTGGAGGGTGCCGTCCAGGATCAGCACGGCCGCGAAGTTGTCCTGCTGACCCTGGGTGTAGATCTTGTCGCCGTCGGCAGGCCAGCCCGCGACACGCGCCTTGTCGTTGACCGGGTTGTTGCTGAGCCGCTCGTAGATCGGGACGCACGGCAGCAGCTCATTGAATGCGAGTGTGATCTTCGTAATCGGGTCCTTCTGCTTGGCGGTGTCGAAGCCAGCGATGGCCTCGTCCAGCACCGTGTCGAAGTTGATCGCGCCACCTGAGTACTGCTGCATGAGCGGGTACTTCATCCCTCCGGCCGGCAAGTCCGTATTGAACTCGCGGAACGGCCGCACCAGCGACGGCTGCGGGTGGGAGTTGCCAATACCCCATGGATTCATCGTGATCTGGAACTTGCCGTTGTTCGTGTCGGGAAGCTGCGTCGAACGAATGGCACCGCGCGGGGTGAGCTTGAGTCCCCACTTGTTGAGCGCGTCGTTGGCGTAAGTGGCGGCTGCCGCCCAGTCCTGGAAGTCGCTCGGGAAGTAAAACTCGAACTCCAGCTTCTTCCCGTCCTTCGCCCAGATCCCGTCGCTGCCCTTCGCGTAGCCGGCGTCCTTCATGAGGGCGTCGGCCTTCGCGGTGTCGAAGGCGTACGAGTTGAGCTTGGACTGGTCGCCGGAGTTCACCCAGTTGGGAACGAGACCATCGGAGAAGCCGGCCATGTACTTCGGCGCCCTGGCCGAGGATCCGTAGAAGATCTTGCCGGCCTCCTCCCGGTTGAAGGCCATCGCGACGGCCTGCCGCAGACGCTTGTCCTGGAACTGTGGTGCGTTCTCCCAGTGGAAGTAGAGCGCTGGGCCCGTGAACTGGGGGCCGCGGATGATCCGGTAGCCCTTGTCCTGGAAGGCCTTGTCCGCGGCCAGGGGGAAGCCGTGGGTCGCGTAATCGACGTCGCCGTTAAGCACGATCGGCGTGACCTCTGCCGTCTCGCCCTGATAGATGAGGATCTTGTCGAAGTTCACCTTGTCGCCGAAAAGCCCGCCGGTATTACGGACCAGGCTGACCTGAGCCGCGGTCAGGGACGCCACATCGATCTTGTAAGGACCGATAGAGGGCGGGCCGCTCGGGCGGAAGTCGTTCATCTCCTTGATGAGCGTCTTGCCCGCGTCGGTGGAGTTCGTCCCACCGCCACCGTAGAAGTCCTGCGCCTTCTTCGCGAGCGCACCGTAGACGGAGTCTGGTTTGATCTGGTTCCTAAGAATCAGCCGCTCGCCGAGGCTCGTCGGCTTGCTGTAGTGGAATCGCACGGTGGCGTCGTCCGGCGTCTCGATCTTATCGATGAAATTCCAGATCGCGTAGCTCGCAAGTCGGCCGACCCAGTACGTCGTCGCGACATCCTTCGCGGTGAACGGTTTCCCGTCGTCCCACTTGAGGCCCGAGCGGAGCTTGATCTCGTATGTGTCGCCGCTCAGCGAGGCCGATTGCGCGAGCCAGTAATCCCATTTGGCGTCGGCCCAGCGGTATACGCCGAGCGTCGGGATGAAGAGGTCCCGGTAGATGCTGTCGCCGAGCATCGAGTTGGTGGCGAAGTAGTTGTAGTGGTACTCGGGCGGCAGCTTGTACGGCCACGCGCCGTGGAATTCGCCACCCTTTGCTCCCGCCCCGCCGCCCCCTGGCGTTCCGGTGGTGCTTGGCGTGCAGGCCGCGGCGATGAGGCCGATGCTCGTGAGAGTCGCGTCTCGAAGGAAGCGACGTCGGCTTACGAGATACCTGGTCGCAGCGTCGGTCATCGAACCCCTCCCGAACGCGAATCTGATTCGTTGTGTGTGGTCGTGCCTCGCTCCGCAGTGCCCGACCGTCCTGCGTCTTCGCTTTTCGCTCCGTAGTACCCGTTCGTGGTCGCTTTGTCGACTGAGTTGCGCGCTGACGAGCGTGGTGATGGCGGCAATGTCGATCGCGCGAGCACCGTGACGAGCCCGACGAAGACCAGGCCGACGACAACCGCGAGCGCCGCGGCGACGAACTCGGGCGACGAGCGGTCCTCGAAGGGCAGTACCAGCAACGCGAGGAACAGGATCACGAAGCCGATCCGAAAAGCGCCCCGAAGGAGGAGCGGGTCCACTCAGGCCGTCGCGGCTGCCCGCTCGCTCGTCCGCTCACGGACGGCGACGTGACAAGCGACTTCGCGCGTTCCCGGTATGGGGAGGAGCTCCGGAATCTTCACATCGCACAGTCCCGCCTCGGACAGCGGACAACGCGGATGGAACGTGCACCCCGGTGGAAGCGACAGCAGGCTCGGTATCTCCGCGCTGCGTAGCTCGACGCGCTTTTTGGTGCGCGTGATGTCCGGGTCGGCCTCGGGGATGGCCGCGATGAGGGCGGCCGAATATGGATGTGCGGGATCGGAGATAAGCGACTCGGTGTCGGAGAGCTCCACCACGCGACCCAGATACATGACGCCGATGCGACCCTCACGGGCGAAATACCGCGCGACCGCGAGGTCGTGCGTGATGAGGACGATCGTCACCCCGAACTCGCGGCCTAGGGCGAGCAGCAGGTTGAGAAGGCTGATGCGGATCGACACGTCCACCATCGAGACGGCCTCGTCCGCGACGATCACCTTCGGGTCGACGGTCAGCGCGCGCGCGATCGCGACGCGCTGCCGTTGGCCGCCTGACAGTTGATGCGGGTACTTCGCGATGAAGTTCTCCGGCGGCGTAAGGTCAACGCGCTGCAGGAGCTCGTTCACAGAGGCGAGCGCCTGCCTTCCCGTGCGGGCCTTCTTGTGGCGGAAGAGGGGCGCCGAAAGCGTCTGAAATACGGTGCGCGTCGGATTGAGCGACGCGTAGGGATCCTGATGGACCAGCTGCACCGCGCGCCGGAAACGCGCGAGATCGGCGCCCCGCGTCTGCCAGACGTCCTTCCCCTCGTAGAGCAATCTGCCGCCGGTCGGCCGAAGGAGCCCGGTGAGGAGCCGGCCGGTTGTGGTCTTGCCGCAGCCGCTCTCCCCGACGAGGCAGATCGCTTCGCCGGGATCGAGCGCGAGCGAGACCGCGTCCACGGCGGTGATCGGGCCGTCGGGAGTCTGGAACGTGCGGCTAACGCGGTCGAGCTCGATGAGAGCGGTCACGCGAGCTTCTCCGCTACTGGGATCTCCGCGTTCGAACCGATCACTTCGGCGACGTGCTGCCAGCGGATGCACGCGGCCTCGTGTTGCGGCGTGTCCACCGCGAGGAGCGGGGGATCGGCCTCGCGGCACGCGTCGATCGCGTATGGGCAACGCGGCGCGTAGGTGCAGCCTTTGGGAAGCCGGATGAGATCCGGCGGCGATCCCGGTATCGATGCGACGCTTCCGAGCGCGCCCGAAACGCGCGGCACCGCGCGGAGGAGGGCGACCGAGTACGGATGGCGCGGCCGGTAGAACATGTCGGCGACCTTCGCGTGCTCGACGACCCTGCCGGCGTACATCGTGATCATGCGATCGGCGAGCTCGGCGGCGATCGAAAGATCATGTGAGATGAAGATCATCGAGAAGCCGAGCCGCTGCCTGAGCTGACGGAGCAGATCGATGATCGAGCGCTGGGTCAGGATGTCGAGCGCGGTCGTCGGCTCGTCGAGGATGACCATCTGCGGCTCGAGCATCAGCGCGAGCGCGATGAGCACGCGCTGCTTCATGCCTCCCGAGAGCTCGTGGGGGAACGCGGGCAGCACGCGTCGAGCGTCGAGATGCACGAGGTCGAGCAGTTCCGCCGCGCGTTCGCGGATCCGATGGCGGTCGTTCATCCCGTGCGCGCGCGCCGTGTCCAGGAATTGCTCCCAGATCGTGATGACCGGATTGAATGAGTTGAGCGCCGCCTGGAAGACCATCGCGCACTCGGCCCAGCGATATTCTCGAAGATCGTCGTCGTCGATCTTCCGGATGTCGTTTGTGACCCCGTCCTTGGTATAGAGGATCTCGCCGCTCGTCACCTTCGTCCCGCGCGGCGAGAGGCGGATCAGTCCCACGGCGAGGGTCGTCTTGCCCGAGCCGCTCTCGCCGATGATCGCGAGCGTCTCGCTCTTCTCGAGCTCGAATGAAACGTCACGCACCGCATGCACGGGACCGCTGCGCGTCAGGTAGTCGATGGAGAGGCTTCGGACCGACAGAACCGGCATGGCCTAGCTGCCGCGAAGGCGCGGGTTGAAGATGTCCTCCAGCGCCGACGCGAAGGTCGCAAGAGATAGCTGGACGAGGGAGATCGCGAGGATCGGGCTCAGGATGTACCAGAGGCTGTCCCGGTAGAACAGCGCACCCTGACCTTGCGCGAAGTACAGCATGATGCCCCAGTTGGATCCGGAGATCGGGACCAGGCCAAGGAGGATGATCCCGATCTGTGCGTACATCGCTTCGGTCATTGCCAGGATGAAGTGGATGGCGATGTAGCTGCGCATCGTCGGCAGGATCTCGCGGAACACGATGTGAAAGAGTCCGAGGTCGAGCGAGCGCGCGGCTTCGACATAGTCCCGCTCTTTGAGGGACAGGACCTGCGCTCGCACCTGGCGCAACAGGCTCGACCACTGGAGAAGCGCGAGGATCACCGCGAGGAACACGAAGCTCGTGGGCCGAAGGATCGCGGCGATCGCGATCAGCAGGATGAGCTTCGGGATCGTGAGGGTGATGTCGGTGATCGCGACGATGATCGTGTCGAGCCGTCCGCCAACGACCGCCGCGATCGACCCGAACGTGATCGCGATGAGGGTGGAGAGGAACGCGGCGATGATCGCCACCGTCAGGATGTCGCGGCCGCCAAAGACGATCTGGTTGAGCACGTCCTTGCCCTGGAAATCCGTTCCCAGCGGATGCGCCAGCGACGGCGTCAGGTAGATGTCGAGCAGGCTCGGATCGTTCTGGAACGGAACGAAGAGCGGCGCCACGAACGCGAGCAACAGAAAGAAGGTGATTCCGAGGAAGCCAGCGAGCCCCACCGGCCGCCGGGCAAGCATGCGCAGGAATTCCACCGCGCCGAGCACCGGGCTGGCGAGACGCTGAGCGAGTGTCGGCCGAGCGAGGATCGCGGTGCTCATCCGCCCGCGCCTCCGGCTCGGCCGATCCGGGGATCGAGCTTCGAGTAGAGGAGGTCGGCGGCGAGGTTGGCGACGACCACGGAGATAGTGGTCAAGAGCACGATGCCCTGGATCACCGGATAGTCGCGCTGCCTCACCGAGTCCAGCAGACGGAGGCCGACACCCTGGTACGCGAAGATCTGCTCGATGATCGCCGCGCCGCCGACGATGAAGCCAACGCTGATCGCGAGCTGGGTCACCAGTGGCAAGACGGCGTTACGGCCGACGTACGCCGTCCGAATACGCCCGTCCGACAGGCCGCGAGCGCGCGCCGCGGTGACGTAGTCCTCCTCGAGCGCCGAAAGCGTCGCGCTCCGCATCGAGAGGATCCAATGTCCGAGCTGCGTCAGGAAGTAGATGGAGATCGGCATCGCCGCGTGAAAGAGGACGTCTCCGATGAATGCCGGATACAGGCCGGGCTGCATGCCGGAGGTGTACGCGCCGCGCATCGCTGTGAAGTTGACGAGACGCGCCTGGACGCCGAGAAAAAGGATGAGCATGATCGCGATCAGGTAGTTCGGGACCGAGCTCACGAGGGAGCCGCCCGTCGAGACGACGCGGTCGAGGAGTGAGTTCCGGCGATACGCGGCGAGAAGCCCGAGGCCGATCCCGACGATGAAGCTCAGCAGCAGTCCGGTGCCCACAGAGAAGAGGGTCCACGGAAGGACTGCGAGGATGATCGAGGTGACGCTCGTTCCCGACGAGAGGAATGACTTGCCGACGTCGAGATGTAGAAGGCTCCACATGAACGAGAGGTACTGCTCATGGAGCGGCGCGCTCAGGTCGATCGCGAAGAGGCTCGAGGCGATCGCCCGTGCGTCCTCGTAGCTGATCGATCCATTGGACGACTGGATCAGCTCGTCGATCTTGAGCTCCACCGGGCTGCCGGGCATAAGGCGGATGAGGAAGAACGTGACCGTCGTCGTGACCCAGATCGTGAGCGCCGCTTTCAGGATCGCCCGGGCAACGGGATGGCGCCACATCCCGCCGAAATAGCGTCGCGGATTCCAGCGGACTCCCACCTGCTTGCTCGCGACCGGCACCGCGGTCATGTCGAGAGACTACCGCTCGAGCGAGCGACCTAGCGGGTCACTCCTGGGACGCGAACCCGGTATAGAGCCGTGCGGTCGCGCGCATTGCTCGCCAGTAGTTCTCCATGAGGATGTGCTCGTTCGGCGCGTGCGCGCCGGCTCCGGGATGCCCCATCCCGAGCGTGACATTGGCCATCCGGCGCGCGTTGCAGACGACCCACATCGGGGACGTGCCGCCGCTTGAGGGGATGAGCACCACCGGCTTGCCGAACGCCTCTTCCGCGACCGCTGCCACCGCACGCACCAGCGGGGCATCTGCCGGACCGCGGTATGGGTGCTCGCCTTCTTCGGCACTGAATTCGACGTCGTCGAACCCCGACCGGTCGAGATGCGCGCGCAGGAGCTCCGCGATCTGGTCGGGGTCCTGGTCCGGGACGAGGCGGAAGTCGATCTTCCCAGCGGCCTCGCATGGGATGACCGTCTTGGACCCCGGCCCGTTGTAGCCGGATTCGAGGCCGCAAACGTTGCACGTCGGCTCGAATACCGACGCCCGCTTTGCGTCGTCGTCGCCTCGACCGAAGGCGAAGCGCTTGATCCCGACCACGTCCTTCGTAGCCTGGGCGTCGAACGGCATCCGCTCGAGCATCTCGGCCTCCGCCGCGGTCGGCTGCCGGACGTCGTCGTAGAAGCCCTCAATCAGCACACGACCCCTCGGGTCCATGAGCGACGCGAACGCGTGCGCGAGCCGCATGGCCGCGTTCGGATAGTGCGTCGCTCCGCCCGAATGAGCATCACGCGACATCGTGCGGACGTGGAAGGAGCAATAGAGGATGCCCTTGCCTCCGAGCGATAGCAGCGGACGGCCCTGGCTATCGATCGCTCCGCCCTCCTTGAGCGCGCCCTCGCCACGCGTGAGCTCGGGCTCCAGCGCGAGGAGCCTCGCGAGATTCGGGCTGCCGGATTCCTCTTCGCCCTCGATGAGGAACCGAACGCGGATGGGCAGCTCGCCGTAGACCGCGCGATGCGCCTCGACCGCCTGGATGCGAAGCAGGAGATGTCCCTTGTTGTCATCGACCCCGCGCGCGTACATCGCGCCATCGCGAATCGCGGGGTCGTAAGGAGGTGACTTCCAGAGCTCCAGAGGAACGGCCGGCTGCACGTCGTAGTGCTGGACGCCGATGAGGGTGCGCTTACCGGCGCCGGTCTCTGCGACGACGAGCGCCGGCGCGCTGTCGGCGCGCAGTTCGCGCGCGTCGGCGAACCCCGCCGCACGCAGGCGTTCGCGACACCAGCGTGCTGCACCGTCGAGCGCTCCCCTATCGGACGCTTCGCAGGGGATCGCACAGAGCTCCCGGAGCTCAGCGGTGAAGCGGTCGCGCTCGGACGCTATGAACCGATCGAGATCGTCGCGCACGGTCATCGCCGCAGTATGGCTCGCAGTCTTTTCGGCATCATGGCGGCCGTGGCCGCGCCGTACCGCGACGCATGGACGCATGTCGTCTACGACGTCGTCAAGCGGATCCCGCCCGGCCGGGTCGCGACCTACGGAATGGTCGGGATGCTCGCCGGCCGACCGCTCGCCGCCCGCGCCGTCGGGAACGTCATGCGGCAGTGTGCGGACGACCGTGTGCCCTGCCATCGGGTGATCCACGCGACGGGGCGGCCGGCGTTCCTGCGACACGCGACGCGGCTGCGGCGCGAAGGTGTGCGTTTCATCGATGCGCGTGTCGACCTGCAACGGCACCTCTGGCGCCCGCGACTCCCCTAGGCGCGCCTCACGACGTGATGCGGATCGAGCGCGTCACGCAGGCCGTCCCCGATGAAGTTGATCGAGACGACCGCGAGGAAGATCGCGAGTCCCGGGAAGATCGCGGTCCACGGCGCGATGTTCATCTCGGCCGGCGCGTCCTTCAACATGTTCCCCCAGCTCGGCGTCGGGGGCTGTATCCCGAGGCCCAGGAACGAGAGCGTCGATTCCGCGATGATCGCGCCCGCGATGCCGAGCGTGGCGGCCACGATGATCGGCGCGATCGAGTTCGGCAGGATGTGACGGATGATGATCCGTCGATCTCGGGCTCCGATGCAGCGTGCCGCTTCCACGAACTCACGGTTCTTCAGTGACAGGAACGATGCCCGCACGAGCCGCGATGTCGTCATCCACGAGAGAAGGCCGAGGACGGTCACGATGACCGGCAGCGACATGCCCTTGAAGAACACCCCGAACAGGATGAGCAGGAAAAGCCGCGGGAATGAATACATCATGTCCACGAATCGCATGAGCGCCGAATCGATCCAGCGGCCGTAGAAGCCGGCGACGGTGCCGACGACCGTCCCGACGGTGATCGCGACGGTGACCGCGAGGAGGCCGATCGAGAGGGAGACGCGTCCGCCGTAGAGGATCCGGGTGGCGAGGTCGCGCCCAAGGCTGTCCGTCCCCATCGGGTGCGAGAGCGACGGGCCCTCATAGATCAGGAGCAGGTTGTTCTTCTCGGGACCGTAGGGAGACACGATCGGCGCCGCCGCGGAGAGCAGGGCGAGCGTGCCGAGGACGATGACGCCGGCGATCGCGGGGCGGTGCATTCGGAAGCGCTCGAAGGCCATCTGCCATTGACCGCGCTCGACCGCTCGCTCCGCCGAAGGCGCTCGTAGGGCGACTGCCTGTCCGGCCATCAGCTGAACCTGATCCGCGGGTCGAGGTAGCCGTACACGACATCGGCCAACAGGTTCGCGAAGACGATGAGCGCGCTCGAGACGGCGAGGATCCCCATGAGCACCGGATAGTCCGAACGCGTCGCCGAGTCCCAGAAGAGGCGACCCATTCCCGGCCAGCCGAAGATCTGCTCGGTCACGAGGGCGCCGACGAAGAGCTCCGGAAGATCGAGAGCCACCACGGTGACCAGTGGGATCGCCGCGTTCTTGAGGGCGTGCCGGACCACAAGACTGCGTTCGCTGAGGCCCTTTGCACGCGCCGTGCGCATATAGTCCTGCGTGATCGTCTCGAGCATCGAAGCGCGTAGGTAGCGCACGTGCGAGCCGAGCTGCACGAGCGCGATCGTCGCGACGGGCAGGATCAGATGCCGCAAGCGGTCGATCGGATCGAACGGCATCCCGAGCGTGGCCATTCCGCCGAGTGGGAACAGCTTCAGCTGGAGCCCGAACGCGATGATCAAGAGGAGGCCGAGCCAGAACGTTGGCGTCGAGAGGAACGCGAACGTCGCCCCGGTGACGAGGTGGTCGAACCAGGAGTACTGCTTCACCGCGGTGAGCACGCCGATCGGGATCGCCAGGACGAGGACCGTGAGGAACACGGTGCCCATCAGGGTGACGGTGTTCGGGAGGCGCTCACCGATGAGGCCGAGCACCGGCTGATGGGAAACGAACGAATAGCCCCAGTCGCCGACCAGGAACTTGCTCAGCCAGCCCAGGTACTGGACGGGCAGCGGCTGGTCCAACCCGAACGTGTGCTCGAGGCGTCGCAGGTCCTCGTCGGTGACGTTCGGGTTGGACTCGTACGCCGCCAGCGGTCCGCCGGGGACCGCTTTCAGGATCGCGAACGACACGACGCTGATCCCGAGCAGTAGCGGGATGGCCTGTAGCAGGCGCCGCGTGATGTATGTACCCACTAGGTCACGACGGCTTCAGATACCAGTCCTCCGTGTTCCAGGTGATGTTGTCCCAGACGTTGCCCTGCCAGCCGACGACGTTCACGCGCGTTGCGTCGATCCCGGCACGCTCGTACATCCAGTTGATCACGGCCGCGTCGTTCAGGAGCTTGAGCGCGGTCGCATAGGCGGTCTTGCGCTTCTCGAGATCGAGCGTTGCCCCCGCCTCCTCGATCGCCTTGTCGGCGTCGGCGTTCTTGAACCGCGTGTAGTTCTGGCCGTTCCCACCATTGGCCGAGGATGGGATGTTCTTCGAGTAGTAGCGCTGGAAGACGACGCTGTGCGGGTCGATACCGGGTGACGACGCGTACATCACGAGGTCGAACGAGCCGCGCTTGCGTGGGTCACCGGCCGACCACGAGCCTGAGAGGAGCACGCTCGAGGGCTGGTTCTGGATCTTGAGCTCGACGCCGATGTTCTTGAACTCTTCGATGAGGATCTGCTCGACCCGCTCGCGAGTCTGATCGCCGGTCGTCGTCGTGATGCTGAGCGAGGCGCGGGCGCCACCCTTGCTCCGGATGCCGTCGGAGCCCGGGACCCAGCCGGCCTGATCGAGCAGCTGCTTCGCCTTTGCCGGGTCATAGCTCTCCTGCGTGAGGCTCTTGGGCGAGGCCCAGCCCTGTGAGACGGGCGAGGTCCCGGGCTTCGCCTTACCGAAGAGGAGCTTGTCGATGACGCTCTGCTTCGGGGTGGCATAGATCAGCGCTCGGCGCACGTTGATGTCGCCGAGGACCGGGTGCGTGGAGCTTGGGTCGGTCATGTCCTGGTTCTTCGCGGTGTTCATCTCGATGCGCTCGACCGATGGCGAAGGCGTGATGACCATCTTGATGTCAGTCAGCTTCTCGAGGTCGGGAGTCTGTGCCTCAAGGAGGTTCCACATCCCGTTGATCTCACCGGCCTTGAGCTGCGCTACCGCGACCTCCCGCGAGGGGACGCTCTTGAAGATGATCTTGTCGAGATATGGCTTGCCCGCGATCCGGTAGTTCGGGTTGCGCTCCCCGGTGATGTGGTCGCCGGCCACGAACTCGGTGATCTTGAAGGGACCGGTCCCGATCGGTTTGCGGTTGTAGTCGTGCTTGCCGATATCCGGCACGTTCTCGAGCACGTGCTTCGGAAGGAGGCCGTCCGAAAAGTTAAGAGGGTAGGGCGCGTAGATCGCCTTGTAGTGAACGACCGCCGTCGTGTCGTTCGGAGTATCGATGGACTCGATCTGGTCAAAGCCGGTCCGGCTGATGGTGTTGGGGTCCTTCATCCAGACCTGCCACGTGAACTTGATATCCGCGCTGGTGACGGGATCGCCGTCGGACCACTTGAGCCCTGGCTGCAGCTCCCAGTTGACGTCCATCTTCCCGTCGGAGGTGAGCTTCACGCCCCCGTTCGTGGTGGTGGGGATCTGTTTCGCGAGCCACGGCACATAGTTCCCATCCGTGTCCGTCCGTGCGAGACCCTCGGTCACCACGCGCGCCGCGACGTTCGCCGCGGTCTGGTTCCGGTAATGGGGCGCGAGCGTGACCGGCTCCTGCCAGAGAGCGAGGATGAACGTTCCACCCCGGACCGGGGCCGCCGATGCGGCGGTCGAGCTGGACGCTGCCGGACCTCCAGTGGTGGGGCCGCACGCCGCGGCGACCAGCCCGACGGCTGCAAGAACGATCGAAAGGCGTCTCACCTGATCCTCCCACGGCCGGACCCCCGAGCGACGCCGGCCGCCGACATTCTGCTCCTGATTACCGGCATCCCGGCCCTTCGAGTTCGACGTGCCATCCTTTCCCCGTAGAAGGGGGAGCCGACGACATGACGAAGGTGAAGGCGGCGCTCGTCCAGTGCGCCTGGACCGGCGACAAGGACTCGATGATCGAGCGCCACGTGAAGCACATCGGCGACGCGGCCAAGCAGGGTGCGCAGGTGATGTGTCTGCAGGAGCTCTTCTACGGACCCTATTTCTGCCAGGTGCAGGATGCAAAGCACTACAGCTACACGGAGAAGATCCCCGACGGGCCGACCACCAAGCTCATGCAGGAGCTCGCAAAAAAGCACTCGATGGTGCTGATCGCCCCGATGTACGAGGAGGACCAGACCGGCATTTACTACAACACCGCCGCCGTCATCGACGCTGACGGCAAATACCTTGGCAAGTACCGCAAGACGCACATCCCGCACGTCAACGGCTTTTGGGAGAAGTTCTACTTCCGCCCGGGCAACCTTGGCTACCCGGTCTTCGACACGGCCGTCGGGAAGGTGGGGGTGTACATCTGCTACGACCGCCACTTCCCGGAAGGCGCGCGGATGCTCGGCCTTCACGGAGCGGAGCTTGTCTTCATCCCGTCGGCGACATCACGCGGGCTTTCGATGCATCTCTGGTTCATCGAGCAGACCGCGCACGCGATCGCGAACGGATACTGGGTCGGCACGATCAATCGCGTCGGACAGGAGAAAGAGTTCGGTCCGAACGACTATTACGGTTCGAGCTACTTCGCGGATCCGCGCGGCAAGATCGTCGCGCAGGCTTCGGAGAAAGAGGAGCAGGTGCTCGTCGCGGACCTCGACCTGGATCTCGTGCGCGAGGTGCGGAACACCTGGCAGTTCTACCGGGATCGTCGCCCGGACATGTATGGCGACATGGTGAAGCCGTGACCACGACCGCGACGCTGCCCGTTCTCAACCACATCGGCGGAGCATGGGTCGGCTCGTCCTCGGGAGAGACGGTCGCGGACCGGAACCCGGCGCACACGGATGAGGTCCTCGGCGAGGCCACGGTCTCGACCGCCGAGGATGTGCGGCACGCGATCGACGCGGCGGAAGCCGCCTACCGGGAGTGGCGCGCCACGCCCGCACCGCAGCGCGGAGACATCGTGCGCAAGGCCGCCGATCTCATGGAGCGACGGCGTGAGGAGCTCGCCCGACTACTCACGCAGGAGGAGGGCAAGGTTCTCGCCGAGTCGCTCGCTGAGGTGGACCGGGCGATCGCCAATGTGCGCTTTGCAGCCGCGCAGGGGACGCGCCTGACCGGCGAGACGATCCCGTCCGCGCAGCGTCGCACCTTTATCTATACGGTCCGCGAGCCGGTCGGCGTCGTCGCCTGCGTCACCCCGTGGAATTTCCCGATCGCGATCCCCGCGTGGAAGATCGCGCCGGCGCTCGTCGCTGGGAACACTGTCGTCTTCAAGCCGGCCTCGCTCACACCGCTCTGCGCCGTGCAGGTAGTCCAATGCTTCGTCGACGGAGGCCTGCCCGACGGCGTGCTGAACATGGTGCTGGGCTCAGGAGAAGCGCTGTCGCGTGCGCTCACCGCGGATGAGCGCGTGAAGGCGATCTCGTTCACCGGGTCGTCCGCGGTCGGCCGCCGTCTTTACGCGCAGGCCGCGGAGCGGCTTTGCAAGGTCCAGCTCGAGATGGGCGGCAAGAACGCCGTCATCGTGATGGGCGACGCCGATCTCGAGAAGGCCGCCGAGTCGGTGGCGGTCGGAGCATTCGGAGCGACCGGGCAGCGCTGCACTGCGACGAGCCGTGCCGTCGTCGTGCGCTCGGTCCTCCCGGAGTTCAATCGGCTGCTCGCGGCGAAAGCCGAGACCTGGCGTGCCGGCGACGGCCTGGATTCCGGTGTGCGGATGGGGCCGATCGTCGACGAGACGCAGCTTCAGAAGGTCCGAGCGAAGATCGACGAGGGCAAGCGCTCGGGCGCGAAGGTCCTACGCGACGGCGGCACGCCGTCGCGCGCTGAGCTGCGCGCCGGATACTTCGTCGAACCGACGATCTTCAGCGAGGTCGACCCACGAATGCCGCTCGCGCAGGAGGAGATCTTCGGACCGGTGGTAAGCGTCATCCCCGCGGATGACCTCGAGTCGGCGCTCGAGGCCGCGAACGCGGTGGGGTATGGCCTCTCTTCGTCGATCTATACCAACGACCTCCGCGCGGCGTTCCGGTATGCCGACGAATCACAGGCCGGGATGCTCCACGTGAACATTCCGACCCTGGGCGGCGAAGCGCAGGTCCCGTTCGGTGGCGTGAAGGACTCGGGGTTCGGCGATCGCGAGTGTGGCACCGCGGCGTTCGACTTTTTCTCGGAGCAGCGAGTCGTCTATGTCGGCTATTAGCCCGGTCGTTGAGCTTGAAGGGCAGGCCGCGTCCTCCGCCGCGTATGAGCGGCGGTGGGCGATCCTCCTGGCGTTTGTGCTCTGCCTCGCCGTGGGCGGCGCGCTCATCCCGCGCGACGGCCCCGTTGCGACCGCGCCGCGCGTGCCCGAGCTCACCCTACCGACCGGCGCGACCGACGTCGTGCTCTTTACGTTCCCGGACCGCCTGGCGAACGAAGCGCCGCCGCCCTTCCTCACCACCCTCGTCCACGTGCGTTCGACGGAGGGGCTTGCGTACGTCCCCGTGCACGGCGGAGACATCTCGATGCTCACCTGGACCGAGCACGGGACGGCGTACTGGCTGCTCTCCAAGAGCCGCGACGTCTTCGATCTCGTTCGCCTGGCCAACTCGCTCCGCTAGTCACCACGGCCAACGAGCGCTGTCCCGAATGCCTCGCCCCGGCCGGCGGAGCCGAAGGATGCGAGGCGCTCTTTCAGCAGCTGACGCTTCGCGCCTTCGACGACGCGCGCTACGGCGCGATGCATCGGCTCGTCGTCGACTGCTATGCGTGCCAGCATCTCCGCTACATCGCGAAAGGGCGCTCGCTCGCGGCGCACCTCACGGGGCTCGCGGCGGCAATCGAACACCCCTCGGAGCCACAGCTGCTGGACACGTTGCAGCGCTGGATCTCGCGCACGGGGAACATCCCGATGCCGAGCGTTCCCGACGCGCGCGGTGATGTCACCATCGCCGATGTGATCCCGGCGGCGCCGGAAGACCACGCCGCCACCGTCCGTGGCTGGGCGCAGTCCGTCTGGATCGCATGGCGCGAGCATCACGAGCTCGCGCGGAAATGGATCGCCGCCGCACGGGGCTAACCATCTGCGAATGGTTGTAAACTCGCACGCTACATCCGCAGCGTGGAAACGCATTTCCGTTTTTCTGTATCAACCGCGAACGCGAGCGTAGGATCGAGGTCGGAAGAAGCTCTTCCAGAAAGCTGGCGATCCGAGCCATGAGCGCCGATGTGTTGGAGCTGGTCTTCACCGGCTTCGCCGTGATCGGGACCGGGCTCCTCCTTCTATCAAGCATTGGTGGCGGCATGCATGTGCGCCTGCACATCCCGATGCAGCTCCCGCACGTCCACGTGCCCTTCGTCCACTGGAGCAACGCGGACAACGCGACGGCCATGCCGATGCTGTTGGGCTTTGTCGCGATGTTCGGCATCGGAGGGCTGTTCGGCGCGGTCGCGTTCGGTTTTGGCCCCATCGGACGGACCCTCGTCGCGCTCCTGTTTGGGATGTGCGGCGCGGCAGTCGCGTTCGCGATATTCGCCGCGCTGCGGCGTGCCGAAGGGCGGGAGCCGACCGCACTGCGCGATCTGGTCGGCCGTCGCGCGCGCGTCATCGTCAGCATTGGCGAACGCGCGCGCGGCACGGTCGTATTGACGTATGACGGTGCCGTTCAGACGCTCGCCGCGACGGCCGCGGCGCCCATTCCACGCGGTCAGGTCGTCGAGATTCTCGCCGTTCAAGGTATGGGCGTGACCGTCCGGTCTCTTCCTCCGCCGTAGTCGCGACGCGCGGCTTCGCGCAGAGAAAGAAGGGGATCAAAGTGACACTCACCACCACGCAGCTCGTCCTCGCAACGATCGGGGTGGTCATCCTGCTCGCGCTGTTCGCCGCGCAGCGCTACCGGGTCGCGGGAGCCAATGAAGCGCTCGTGATCTCCGGGGCGAGGGGCAGCAAGGTCCGTGACGACAAAGGCGATCTCGTGACCACACACGATCAGGGCGTGAAGGTCGTGGTCGGAGCCGGCACATTCGTCTGGCCGCTCCTCAACAAGGTCGGACGTCTCCAACTCACCGCACGGCAGGTCGAGATCGGCTTGGCCCACGAGAACGCCGCGGTCACCAAGCAGGGCGTCGGCGTTCTCATCACCGGCCAGGCGATGTTCAAGATCGCCCGCGAGCCCGAGCGTCTTCGGGCGGCCGCGGAGCGGTTCATCGGAGAGCCCGACAGCCAGATCGAGACGATGGTGAAGAAGGTGCTCGAGGGATCGCTGCGGTCGATCGCGGGCACGCTCACGATCGAGGAGCTCATCACCGACCGCGACCGCTTCCAGCAGGCCGTCTCCGAGGCCGCGCGCGGCGACCTCGAGGCGAGCGGCATCCACATCGACGCGCTCACGATCACGAGCATCCGCGACACCAAGGGCTACATCGAGCAGCTCGGTGAGAAGAACCTCGCCAGCGTGATCCGCGACGCGCGCATCGCGAAGGCGAGCGCCTCGCAGGAAGCTTCGGTGAAGGAAAACGAGGCGCAACGGGTGATCATCGCGGCCGAACGAGACCGCGAGGTCGCCCGCGCCGACGCGCAACGTGTGACGGCACAGGCTCAGGCGAACGCGCAGGAGCTCGAGGCGCAGCGGCGCGCCAAGGAGCTCATCACGACGACCATCCGCCCGGCCGAGGCCGAGCGGGAGGCCGCGGTCGTACGTGCGGACGGTGCGCGTCAGGCCGCGATCCTCGCCGCCGAGGCACAGGCCAGGCAGGTCGAGCTTGTCGGTCAGGCCGAGGGCGCGGCGATCCTGGCGCGCGGTCAGGCCGAGGCGCGGGCGAAGGAGCTGCTCGCCGAGGCGTATCGGAAGTTCGACGACGCCGCGTTACTGCTGCAGACACTGCCGCTCGTTCCAGCGATCGTGCATGAGGCAGCGGCACCGCTCGGCAACATCGACCACCTGACCGTCGTCGATCCCAGTGGCGCATCCGCGCTCACCGAGACCGTCGCCCGGACCGCCGCTGAAGGTGGTGCGATCGCCAGGTCGCTCCTCGGCGTGGACCTCGGCGAGATCATGCGGCGATTGGCCGCGCGAAGCGACCGCGAGACCAAGACCTAGCGGCGTGAGGGGCCGGAAGCCGTCTTCCGGCCTCTCTCGTCGTTCTCGCACGCTACGCTCGCGCGGGAAGAAAGTGGATCACCGCGAAGAGCGTCGCCTTGTGGCTTGCCTCTTCATCGATGTCGTCGGCTCGACCGAGCTCACGCTACGCCTGGGCGCCGAGCGGCTGAAGGCCGCGCTCACGTCTGCGTTCGGCGAGCTCCGCGGGCTCATCGAGCGGGAGGGCGGCACCGTCGAGAAGTACATCGGTGACGAGATCTATGCGCTCTTCGGTGCGCCCGTGGCGCATGAGGACGACCCCGCCCGCGCTCTCCGTGCCGCCGACGCGGCCCGCGTCTGGTCTCGCGGACGGCGCGGCCCGGACGTCGGGTTTGACGTCCGCGTCGGCGTCGAGACCGGTGAGGCGATCATCGACCTCGCGGCGACGGAAGGGAGCCGCCAGCAGATGAGCGTGGGTGCGGTCGTGAACGTCGCCTCGCGGCTCTGCCATCAGGCCGATCCGGGTCAGGTCCTCGTCGGTCCCATCGCCCATCGCGCGACCGAGGAGCTCGCGACCTTCCGGTCCCTGGGCAAGGTCGACCTCAAGGGGATCGGCCCGACCGACGTCTGGGCGCTCGATGAGCTGGGGGCCGCTGTCGGACGTCGGCGCCTGCCGTTCGTCGGCCGGGAGAGCGAGCTCGACCTCCTTGGCATCGCGCACCGCCGCGCCACGGACCGCTCAGTCCTCGTGCTTGTCTCAGGCCCTCCGGGCCAGGGAAAGACTCGGCTGGTCGAGCGGTTCATCGACTCGCTCGGCGAGGTGCGGCTGCTGAGCGCACGTTGCCGGCCCGGTGGCGAGATCGGTGCGCTCGCGCCGCTCCGCGAGATCCTCATCGGCGAACGCTCGGACAACGCGCTGGATGAGATCGTCGCCGCGGCGATCGACGATCCGACGGAGCGCGCACGAGCGCGCGACACACTCGCACACTCTGCGGGTATCGCCGCGAGTCCCGCGCTCGCATTGCTCGGCAAGGACGAGCGCGATGACGAGATCCTGAACGCGTGGCGGCGCCTCGTCCGCGGGCTCGCCGTGCATCGCCCAGTTGTCTTGTGGGTCGAAGACGTGCACTGGGCCGTTCCCGATGTCGTTCGCGTGCTCGATCGGCTTTCGCTCTCGGGCGAGGCGCTCCTTCTTATCATGACCGCGCGTCCCGAGTTCGCGGAAGTGGCCGGGCTACGTCCCAGCGGCGACCGGTTCTTCATCGAGCTTGAAGGTCTCGAGGTGGATGCCGCCCGGGCTCTCGCCACGAGCGCCGGCGGGCTCGAAGAGGTGATCGGCCGCGCCGAAGGCAACCCGCTCTTCATCGTTGAGCTCGCCCGCGCGCGCGAGCCCGCCGGAGAGCTACCGCTCACGCTCCAAGGCGCGCTTGGCGCTCGGCTCGACGAGCTCGACCCGGACGATCGCGCTCTTCTCGCACACGCGGCGGTCGTTGGCGAGACCTTCGCGCCAGCGGATGCCGCGATGCTCGCGCGGGCCGACGTCCCGGCGACCGCTCGCGCGCTCGGACGGCTTGCGGATCGTCATTACGTCGCCGCGGTCGACGGGCGGTACCGCTTCCATCACTCGCTCCTACGAGATGTCGCGTACGGTCGGCTGCTCGTGGCGGATCGGATGCGCCTGCACGCGCGCTATGCGCGCGAGCGGAGGGCCACCGAGGACCCGGAGGTCCTCGCACATCACTGGTGGGCGGCGCTCGGGACCGCCGATGCGGAGTGGGTCTGGCGTGGCGATCCGGACCTCGTTCCGATGCGGCGGGAAGCGTTCTCGGCGTTCATGGACGCGGGACGCCGCAGTGCGGCGCTCTTCGCGTTGGACCGCGCCGTGCCGCTGCTCGAGCGCGCCTTCGTCGTCGCTGGGAACGAGCACGAACGAGGCGAAGCGAAGCTGGCGCTCGGTGACGCGTACGCGAATGACCTGCACGGCGACGATGCCTGGCGCGCGTATGCCGACGCTCGCCTGCATTTCTCCGCGGCGGGAGCCGTACCGATCGCGGTCTATCTCGGGGCCATGAAGATGCGAATGCGGGTCGGTGCATTCGTCAACCAGCCGCCGCAGGCCGAGGTCGCTGCCCTGTACGAAGACGCCGAAGTCGCCGCACGCGCGGCCGGCGACCCTGCGGTCCTGGCGCGCATCCTCGTCTACGGCGCGTTCAAGGACATGGACCCCTCGACCGCTCCCGGCGACTCCACGAAGCTGAACGAGGCCATGCGGCTATCGGAGCGGTCCGATGCCGCCACCCGGCGGGAGATCCTCGGCTGGTACGCGAACGAGCTCATTCGCGAGCTCAACTATGACCGAGCGCGTGAGGTCCTGACCGAGATCGATGCCCTGAAGGTCGACACGAACGAGCTCGATCGGATGGAGCATCTTCGCGGCAAGGCGCTCCTCGCGCAGCGCACGGGCGACGGGGCGTCGCTCGAGCGGGTTGCGTCCGAGCTGGTCGCGATGAGTCGACGCATGGGTCCTCATCTCCGTACGCATGCCGACGTCTACGCCGCGCACCTGGCCGTCGCACAAGGCGATTGGGACACCGTCCGAGCGATGGGGGTCGAGACCGACCGACTCATGCGTTCCTCGCCGGGGACGGCGTTCTGTTCGTCGGCGGGAACGATCCTGGCGTTCGGCGCGATCGCGCACGCGCGTAGCGGTCTGGCGAATGAGGCGCGCGCTCTCGCGCAGGGAATCGCAGACACGACCTACATCAAATACGACGCGTGGGTCTCGGACGATCTTGTCGCCTTCGCCCTCGTGCTCGCGGGACAGCCCCCACGGGGAACCTCGGGGACGAGTCCGACGCCCTATCCGTTGCCGTTCGCGGCCGTGGCCGCCGTCGTATCGAAAGACCATGACCGGACCCTCGCGATCGCGAATGACCTCGAGAAGCGTTCGCAAGGAGGCGCCCGCTTCTTTGCCGCCCTCGCAGAGGCGATGCGTGAAGAGGTCGCCCGCGACCGCGGTGGTGCGGTGCCGACCCATGCCGCGCTCCGCGAGATCGGCTATGTCGGCTGGAGCGAGCTGCTGTCGGCCCGTGCGGAGGTGGTCGGCTAGGATTCGCGCCGCGTCAGGGAGGGGAGCACATGACGAAGACGCTCATCACGAACGGGACGATCGTGACCGCGGCCGACACGTACAAGGGCGACGTCCTCGTCGACGGTGAGAAGATCGCCATGATCGGGAAGGGCCTCAAGGCCGCGGGCGCGAAGCGCATCGATGCCACCGGCAAGTACGTCATTCCCGGCGGCATCGATGTCCACACGCACATGGAGCTCCCCTTCGGCGGCACATTCGCGTCGGATGACTTCCACACCGGCACCGTCGCGGCCGCCTTCGGCGGTACGACGTCCATCGTCGACTTCGCCGTGCAGGGGATGGGGGAGCCGCTCGAAAAGGCACGCGACGCCTGGCTCCGGAAGGCGCGCGGCAAGGCCGTGGTCGACTACGGGTTGCACATGATCGTCCGTGACGTCAGCGACAAGGTGCTGAAAGAGATGGACGTGATGGTCAAGGACGGCGTCTCGTCGTTCAAGCTCTTTATGGCGTACCCGGGCGTGTTCATGGTCGACGACGCGTCGATCTTCAAGGCGCTGTCCCGCACCGCCGAGAACGGCGGGCTCATCTGCATGCACGCCGAAAACGGCGGCGTCATCGACGTGCTCGTGAAACGCGCGCTCGCCGCCAAGAACACCGCACCGAAGTGGCACGCGCTCACGCGGCCTCCGGAGGCCGAGGCCGAGGCGACCTATCGCGCCTTCCGGCTCGCCGAGATGGCCGGCGAGATCCCGCTGTACATCGTCCATCTTTCGTCATCGCAGGCGCTCGAGCAGGTGCGGCTCTTCCGCGACCGCGGCCTGCCCGCGTACGCCGAGACGTGCCCGCAGTACCTCTTCCTCTCGATCGACAACTACGACGAGCCGGGCTTCGACGGCGCGAAATACGTGATGAGCCCGCCGCTTCGCGAGCGGTGGCATCAGGAGGAACTCTGGAAGGGACTTGCCCGGAACGACCTGCAGGTCGTCTCCACCGACCACTGTCCCTTCTGCATGACCGAAGGTTTCCAGGGACTCCCCAAACAGAAGCAGCTCGGGATCGGCGACTTCTCGAAGATCCCGAACGGGGCGCCGGGTGTCGAGACCCGCATGGTGCTGCTCTACGACGGCGGTGTCGTGCAAAAACGGATCACGCTGAATCGCTGGGTCGAGGTCACGTCCACCACGCCCGCGAAGATCATGGGCATGTTCCCGAAAAAGGGCACCATCGCGGTGGGCAGCGACGCCGACATCGTCATCTGGGATCCTCGGTCGACCTCCACGATCTCGGCGAAGACGCACCACATGCGCGTCGACTACAACCCCTACGAGGGTCGCAAGGTGAAGGGCAAGGCGTCGGTTGTGCTCTCGCGTGGCGAGGTCATCGTCCAGAAGGACAAGTTCGTCGGCACGAAGGGCCGGGGCCGTTTCATCAAGCGCGGCAGCCCGATCCTGCAAACCTAGGGCGTTGTGGCTCCCGCGCTCGATCACGTCCTGCGTCACAGCGCCTGGGCGACGGCGACGCTTCTCGAGTTCTGCCGCGAGCTCGACCCATCCGCGCTCGATGCCGCGGCGCCTGGGACCTACGGCACGCTCTACGGGACGCTGCAGCACATCGTCGGGGCGGAGCAGTGGTATCTGCAGCTGTTGACCGGTGAGGTCATCGGCCGGCCAGTGCGGCGCACCGAACGGCGCACGCTCGATGATCTTGTGACGATTGCTGAAGCCACCGGCGCGCGTGGCATCGCGCTGGCCGCGGATGATGCCTTGCGGGTCATCACAATGAGCGACGGGCGCAATTCGACCGTTGGTGTCGTCCTCGCGCAGCTCGTGCACCACGGCAACGAGCACCGCGGCCAGGCCACGACGATCCTCGGCGCGAACGGGATCGAACCTCCACCGCTCAGCGCGTGGGAGTACGGGCGCGCGACCGGTATCTCTGAAGCGCAGGACTGGCGATGACCCCGCTGCGCGGCGCATGGCGCTAGGCTCGGTCACCGGATGACGACTCCGCCCGCGCTCCGTCAAATGAGACACGACGTGTGGGCGACGGATCGTTTGATCGACCGCTGCCGCGCGCTGCGGGAAGGGCAGCTCGACCTTGTGGTCCCGGGCACCTACGGAACGATCCGGCGGATGCTCACGCACATCGTGAGGGCGGACGAAGGCTATCTCGAGCGTCTCGGAATCCTCGCCGAGCCGCGCATCGAAGAAGCGGACACGATCACTCTCGACGAGATCGAGAAGCATCTGGCGACGGTGCGCGACGGCGTCGAGCGCCTGTTCACCCAGAAGGACTTCGACCCGGACCGGCGCATGCACACGCGCGACGTCGAGCTCGAACCGTGGATCCTCATCACGCAGTTCTCGCATCACGGGAGCGACCATCGCTCCCAGGTCTGCACGACCCTGAGCGTCAACGGACTCGAGGTCCCGGAGCTCGACGTGTGGGCATATGGCGATGCCGAAGGGGTCATCGTCCCCGACGCGCGCTAGCCCACAATGTCCCGGTGATCCTCGACCTCGAGGGCGCCGTTCCCCAGAGGACGATCTCCGCGCGGCTGTGGTGGGTCCTTTCGCTCGCCTCCGCGTCAGTCGCCGCCGCGGCGTTGCTGGTCGTGAACGCGTTGCCACATGAACAGCTCGCCCGCTTCGTCGTCGGCATGAGCGGCCCATCCGTGCTCGAGCAGGCCTTCGCCAGGCCGCAGCCGGCACGCCTTCAGCTCGAGCTACCCGCCGACATCGCCGTACCGGTCCCACCCGGCCGCATCGTCGGCGACTACGGTCCTGGACGACCCGCGCCGACGGTCCGCTCCTACCGTCTCCGGGGGTCGAGCGACCTCATCGTTGTGGCGATGGCGCCGGACGCTGCGCTCGTTCTCGCGCCCCCGACCCGACCCGCCGACGCGCTCGCGGTCCACGGGAGCTACGCGATCGGCTGGATTGTCGAGCCGACGTCGCTCAACGTCGTCCGCTGGACCGAGAACGGGATGACGTACGAGGTCTCATCGCGCAGCCTCGGCGTTCGCGACCTCGCGCGTCTCGCCGAGCAGATCCGCTAGTTTGCCGCGGCGGTGGCTGCGGGTCGCGTCGATCACGTTCGCGGCGATCGCCCTGGCGTTTGTGCTCGTCATCCGACTCGCCCCGGGGAGCGCACCCGTCGCAACGTCGCCGACGCCATCCAACGAAGCAAGGTCATCGGCCCCGGCTACGGCTCCCGCGACGCCCGTGAAGGGAGTCGAAGCGCATGCGCTCTCGCAGCAGACGGGTCAATGGGTCTTCGTTTTGACTCGGACCTTCACCTTCAGTCCGAACGATCCTAACCTTGGGCCGCTGCCCGCTCACGACGCGGTCGAGGCCGTTCGAGTGAGCGACCGGAGCGAGGTCACCGTCGCCGCCTTCACGTCAGCGGTCCCCACCGTCAGCGTCGACAACCTCTTGCGCGAGCAGTTCTCGCCAGATGGCAAGCAGCTCGTTCTCTCGGTCGTTGTCGGCGATTTGGGAAGAGAACGGGCGGCGCTCGTCATCGTGGATCTCGCCACCGGTACGGTGCGGCAGCTAACGACGGATGGCGCCTACAACGATCTTCAGCCGGCCTGGAGCCCGACCGGGAACGGGATCGCGTTCGCGCGTACTCGCATCGGAGCTGGTGATGCGGGTATCTGGGTCGTTGACGCGAATGGTGCGATCCCGCCTCGTCAGGTGCTCGCCGACGACCCCGCTCCTGGAGTAACGGCGGTCTTCAGTTGGACCGGCGACGGGACCGGGATCGGCTTCAGGCGCGGCTTCGAAACCGCGAGGTACAGCGTTCTCGAGGTCGCGACGGAAAGGATCACCCAGGTCGGGGAGCTCTTCGTCAGCGGACGCGACTGCTGCGACTGGCGTCATGGAGCGCCGGCATTCGTCGGTGCGCTTGAGGCCAGCCCAGACAAAAGCGATCAGTCGATCGTCGTCGCCGATGACGGGCTCGGGCGCACGTCTCGCGTGCTTCTAACGCGTCCGCAGCAGACCGGGAGCGATGTCATAGTGCGGGCGCGTTGGCGACCGGGAGCGGACGACATCCTCTACGTGTCCGTGACCGGAGACCCGCCAGGACAGGCGTCGACGAGCGAGATCGTGGTCACGCCATCGACCCGCGCGGCGCCGCGGTCGGTCATCCGGGCTCCCGAGCAGATTCTCGCGGCCTGGACGCCGGACGGCGCGCGGATCGTGTACTTCCAGGGACGCGGATTTGGTGGCATCTGGATGGTGCGCCCGGACGGCTCTGATCGGCAGGGTCTCGCGGGTTTCGGCGGAGTGCCCGAAGCGAATATCCATCAGCTCGACCTCGCTGTCGTCGGGTACTAGTCCCTCGGCGCGCAGGCTGTCATCGCAAGACGCGCGGCCGCGAGATCGTTCTGCCGCGCCGGCACGAGGCGGACGATCGCGATGTCGAGACCGGCCGCGAGCTTCTGAAAGGCGGCGCGCGCCCCCTCGGGCCGGCCCCAGTAACCGACGCGCCGCATGAACTTGTCGGGAAAACGCGCCGCGAGATCGTCGTCGCTCGCGCCCGCCTCGCGGCGTGACTCGAGATCGTCGAGGACCGCTCCGAAGCCCATGCGCGCGAAGTGTCCGCGGTAGCCCTTGGTCCTGTCCGCGCCGGGACGCGCGAGCGCGTACGTCATCACCATCTTCGCGAACGCGAGTCGCGCGGCGGTCTCGTCCGCGTCCACGCACACGCGGATGTATTCGTGGATCGCGACGCTCCGAGGGTCTCGTCCCGCGCGGCGCGCGCCTTCAGCGACGCGCTCGCGACTCCACGCGACCTGCTCGCTGCTGCACCAGTTGAGAGCCGCGCCGTCGTAGCGCTCGCCCGCGAGCCGGAGCATCTGCGGCCCGAGCGCACCAAGGAAGATGCTCCCCGAAAACCTTGACCGCAGGGCGTCGGCGGCCTCCCGCATCTTCCGGATTGGCGAATCGGTCAGCCTGCCGCTGCCGACGCCCAGCGTGAAGCGACCCGCGCAGCGCCGCTCCGTGTCCTTCGCGATGGAGGCGAGCTCGTCGACGGGCCAGCCGGAGAGGGGCGCCACCGCGATGCCGGTCTTCAGGCCGCTCGAGGCGTGCCATAGCACACAGATATCGAACGGCTCTCGCGTGCTGCCGATCGGCGTCCAGAGGCTTCGGTACCCGAGCGCGGCGGCCTCGCGCGCGATGGCTCGCTGATCGTCCTCGCTGAGCGTGTATCGGGTGTCGATGCCGAGGCCGATCTCCATCGCGACCGACGATGAGCCTCAGCCAGCCCGCGTCAACGCGCGGGCGTGCCGCTGTGCTCCTGGATCAATGGCGCCCCGGTCTCGATCAGTTCATCACGGTACGCGACCGCCACCGCCTGCGCGCGCGTTTGGACGCCGAGCTTCATGTAGATGTGCTCGACGTGCGCTCCGACGGTCTTGGGGCTGATGACCATGAGCCGCGCGATGTCGTCGGGCCCGAGGCCTGAGCTGAGGAGGCGCAGGACTTGGAGCTCGCGGCCGGTCAGCCGCGAAGCCAGCGCGCGCGCCGCCACGAGTTGCCGGTGGCCGAGCAGGTTCTGCACGCGCGCGAGCAGCTCGTCCTCCGCGAAGGGCTTCGCGATGTAGTCGTTCGCGCCGAGAAGCAGCCCGGCGACGCGGTCGAACGATTCGGTGCGCGCACCGGAGATGAACACGATCGGAAACTGCCCGCCGAACTCGTCGCGCAACAGGCGGCAGACCTCGTAGCCACACATGCCCGGCAAGTTCACATCGAGCAACACGAGCCCGGGCGGCTCGAGCCGAGCGGCGCGCAGCGCCCCGCCCCCCGAGTCAGCTTCATGCGTGACGTATCCGGCGTCGCCGAGCATCGTCGCGATCGCGGCCCGCGTGCTCGCATCGTCGTCGACGATCAGGATCGTTTCACGACGGAGCGAGACACCACCCCCCATTAGCAGCGCCGAACCCTACTCAAACTTCCTGATCCTTTCAAGCCCCAGCCCTAAGGAACTTCCCCGACCTTGGATTGGGATGGCTGCCCGTTGCGCCTCAGCGCGTTCGTGGCTCTGAATCCCCGTGGCCCGCCAGGGTGGCGGGCGGTTTCTAGTTCATCGATCAAGCGAGTGAGCGGTGTCTTTGGGAGGTGCTGCGGGAAGCCATCAGGCACGAGTGGTGAGGAGGCGGAGCGATTGGGATAAGTCAAGGAACGGGGGCGTCCGATGGGTGGAAACGCGATTGGTGTTCCTTCTTGCGAAGACGGCCTCAGTCCGGATCCCTGGTCTTGAAAAGGAGAAGTTGATGTCAGTTGCCTTTAGCCCCGCCAGAGTGCGACTGGGAGGGAGAGCCATGCAGGCTGTTTTCCTCGTCATCGCTCTGGTCATGGCTCTTGTCGGATCGGCCCGACCGGCTCACGCCGCGGTGGCCGATCTATTGATCCTGAGCACGACGATCACCAAGCCCGCCGCCAACGGCAATCCGCTCAGCGTTGAGGAGCAGGAAGCGGCCGCGTTGAGCCTAACCGTGGAGATCGCCACACCTGCGCAGTGGGCGGCCAAGACGACCGCCCAGTTCGCCGCCTATAAGGCGCTGATTCTGGGCGATCCCACATGTGACCGTGATGGTCCACCCGGCGGCACCGCCGATCCCCACGTGGCGGCCGCCCTGGCCAACAAGAATGTTTGGGGGCCCGCCGTTAACGGCAACATCGCCATTTACGGCACCGACCCGACCTACCACACCGAGGCGGGTATTAGCGGAGCACGCAAGGTGGTGCACTCGAGCATCGCCTTCGCTGCGAGCAGCGGCCCCGGCAAGACCGGTGCCTACATCACCCTCAGCTGCTACTACCACGGCACCGCGGCAAACACGCCGGTCCCTCTGCTCGACGGATTAGAGACGGTGCCCGGTCAGTTCACGGTGACAGGTGTCGGTTGCTACAACGACGCGCACATCGTGGCGACCAGCTCCGCCCTCAACGGCCTGACCGACGCCAACCTCTCGAACTGGAGCTGCTCCGTCCACGAGGCGTTCGACAAGTGGGCGAGCGACTTCACGGTGTTGGTCATCGCTCGGAACATAGGCACTTCTTACAAGGCGCCTGACGGCTCTGTCGGCACGCCGTACGTCCTCGCCCGCGGGAACATCTCCGCCGGTCACCTTCACGATCACGAGCGGCCCGAACGCCGGGATGACGTTCGTCGGTACCACCGACAGCTCTGGGCAGGTCAGCTGGACCTATTCCGGCAATGTTGCCGGTACGGACACGATCACGGCGAGCTTCACTGATAGCTCGGGCCATACGCAGACTTCCAGGCCCGTAACGGTCAACTGGACCGTGTGCGATGAGCCGATCACCGCACAGGGAATGACCTTTGCCGCAACTGAAGGTCAAACCTACAGCGGGCCAGTCGCGACTTTCACCGATCCCGACACGAGCGCGACCGCGGGCGAGTACGACGCCACGATCGACTGGGGCGACGGCTCGCCCATCGATATGGGCATGATCACGGGGTCGGGCGGTAACTTCACGGTGAACGGCACACACATGTACGCGGACGAAGGAACCTACAGCGTCACGGTCACCATCACCGATATCGACAATACTTCGAACAACGCCACCGCGAACTCGACGGCCCGGGTCGGCGACGCTCCGCTCACATCGCGTTGCCCGACGCCGGCGCCGCCGCCGGCGAGCGGCAGCACAGCGCCGCCGATCAGTACGAATGCGTTCGCTGGTGTGACCGCGATCTTTAACGACTCGAGCGCGACCGGCACCCCGAGCGACTTCACGGCGACAATCAGCTGGGGTGACACGACGAGCTCTGCCGGCACGATCGCCGGCGGCCCCGGCCTCGCGCCGTACACCGTCAGCGGCACTCACACGTACGGGTCGACCGGGACATTCACGGTCAAGACGGTGGTCAACGACGTCGGCGGGCAGAGCACCACAGTCTTGTGCCAGGTGATCATCTTCGCCTTCGCCACCGAAAAGGGAGCTGCCTTCGTGATCGGTGACTTGGAAGCCGGTCTCGGCAACCACGTCACCTGGTGGAGCAGCCAGTGGGCGAACATCAACCTCATGAGCGGCGGGGCGCCGCCTGACGCAATGAAGGGCTTCGCTGGATTCGAGGACAACTTCCTCGGGCTTCCGCCACCCAACTGCGGTGGAACGTGGTCGACGGATCCCGGCAACTCGACGCCACCTCCGCCGAGCGTTCCCAATGTCATGGGCGTCATCGTCTCGAGCAAGGTCACCAAGTCGGGCTCAGTCATAACTGGCGACATCAAACAGGTCGTCATCGTCGCGAACGACGACGGCTATCAGCCGAGCCCGGGCCATCCCGGTACCGGCACGGAGATCGCGATCCTCTGCGCGCTACCGCTACCACTACCTTAGGAGTTCGACGTTAGACGCGACGCGGAGGGCCCGCCTCATGGCGGGCCCTCCTGCTGTTCACGCCTAGCATGTTTCGCATGGGGAGTGACGCGGTCGCCAGCTTCAACCCGGCGACCCGCGCGTGGTTCGAGGCAACGTTCCAGTCGCCGACACGCGCGCAGGAGCTCGCCTGGCCCGCCA
>WNGI01000458.1_pt1 | contig 53544 bp, 53 predicted proteins | sample 5400621 | NCBI WGS metagenome assembly WNGI01 (sample SAMN13153374, study PRJNA577476) | soil metagenome | isolation source: 20 cm soil or saprolite under Garry oak tree replicate 1 | place: USA:California | collected 2016-06-15 | reverse complement strand
GCTCGTCCTGGGGAAAGATCAGCGCGTAAGGGAACGGGCTGAGGCCTGCGCCCAAGTCGCCGAAGAACATGCGGGCCTTGTTCTTGCCGGCCACCCAGAGATTCGCGGCGACGAGCTTCCGTCCACGCTCGACGACCGCCGCGGCGAGGCCGATCTGCCTGTACAGCTCGAGCGTGCGTGCCTGCACGGCAACCGCGCGCGACGTCGTCTCCGACTCCGCCGTCTTGTCCACGATCCTCACGCGCACACCTAGCCGCGCCAGCCAGAGGGCCAACACCAAGCCGGTCGGCCCCGCGCCAACGATGAGGACGTCGGTGTCGCGAATTGACGGCGAATTCATGGGAGACCGACACGTCCGCCGGGTAAATAGGGTTTCGGACGTCACGATAGAATCCCTTGACCACGAGATGGCGCGATGATGTACCGCACGGTGATCCGGCCGCTCCTCTTCGGGGTCGATCCTGAAGTCAGCCACGACTTGGCCCTGACGCTCCTCGGAGCTGTCGGCCCGGTCTGGCCGCCCTTGCCCGGGCCCGGGCGGGACCCGCTCCTGGAGACCACCGTCTGTGGGATCAGGTTTCCCCGGCCTATCGGCCTCGCCGGCGGGTTCGACAAGGCGGGGCGGGGGCTGTGGGCCTGGCCGGCGCTCGGGTTTGGATTCGTGGAGGTCGGCACCGTCACCGCGCTGCCCCAACCGGGCAACCCGCGGCCGCGTCTGTTCCGGCTCCCTGAAGACGAAGCGCTGATCAACCGCCTCGGGTTCAACTCGCCCGGCGCGGAGGCGGTGGCGGAGCGGCTCGCAGCCGTAAGACACAGGCGCTATCCGATTCCTCTGGCGGTCAATATCGGCCGGAGCCGGGCCGTGGGCAACGACGCGGCCCCGGAAGATTACGCCTCCTCCCTCGACCGGCTGCACGCGTTTGCAGATTTCCTGGTCATCAACCTTTCCTCTCCGAACACTCCCGGGCTGAGAAACCTCCAGATGCGAGAGGCGGCCGTGCCCTTGCTCGATCGCCTGGCGGCGCGGAACCGCGCCCTCGGGGAAAAGCCGCTCTTCGTGAAGGTGGCCCCGGATCTGACCGAGGGGGAACTGGAGGAGATTGTCTCCGCCATGGACGGCAGGGCGCACGGGCTCGTGGCCGCGAATACCACCGTCCGGCGGGATGGGCTGCGGAGCGCTGCCCGGGACGAGGCCGGGGGCATGAGCGGGCGGCCGCTGCGGGATCTCGCCACCCAGGTGATCCGCACCTTGTGGCGGCTCACCCGCGGGAGAATGCCGATCATCGGCGTGGGGGGAATCTTCACCGCGGAGGACGCCTACGAGAAGATCAAGGCCGGCGCGGCGCTGGTTGAATTGTACACCGGCTTCGTCTATGGAGGACCCTGCCTCCCCCGCCGCATCGCGGCGCGGCTGCGCACCCTGCTGGTCCGGGATGGGGTTCAGTCGCTGTCGCAGGCGGTCGGGGTAGAGAGTCGATAGGCACGCACCGGGAGAAGGAGAGCCCAATGAGCGTCCCCAGCTTCCAATGGATCGGCCGCTCCATCAAGCGCCGGGAGGATCCCCGGTTCCTCCGCGGCCAGGCGCAGTACGTCGATGACATCGTGCTGCCCGGGATGGCGTACCTCGTGGTCGTCCGCAGCACACACGGGCATGCCCGCCTGCAAAAAGTCGATGTGGAAGCCGCCCGCCGCGCGCCCGGCGTCGTCGCCGTCGTGACCGCGGAGGATCTGGCCGGCCGGGTCCACGCCGTGCCCCCCAATCCGCTCAAAGATGCCCAGGTCGCCGCAGTCCCCCACCCCATCCTGGCCGCGGGGACGGTCCGGTACGTGGGGGAGCCGGTGGCGGCCGTGCTCGCCGAGAACCCCACGGCGGCGGTCGATGCGGCGGCGCTCGTCGAAGTGGACTATGAGCCCCTTCCGGTCGTGTCCGACGCGCGGGCGGCCTTTGCCGGCAACGTGCTTCTCCACGAAGCGCTGGGGAGCAACGTGCTCGTGAGGATGACCCGAGGCCGCGGGGACGTCGATGCGTCGTTCAAGGCGGCCGCGCGCGTGGTCAAGGGACGGTTCCACATTCCCCGGGTCGTGCCCGCCCCCATGGAGCCCCGGGGCGCCGTCGCCGCCTACGACCGGGGCGCGGACCTGCTCACGCTGTGGTGCTCCGCCCAGGACCCCTACAGGCCCCGCGCGCAGTTGAGCCGCGCGCTCGGCCGGAGCGAGGACCGGATCCGGGTCGTGGTGCCCGATGTCGGCGGCGCATTCGGCAGCAAAGGCATCCTGGGGGCCGAGGCCGCGCTCGCCGCGTGGCTGGCCATCGAGCGCGGAAGGCCGGTCAAGTGGATCGAGCTCCGCCGTGAGAACTTCATCGCGTCGACGCAGGGGCGCGGGGCCGACGCCGACGTCGAGGTGGCCGTCGAGGCGGATGGCCGGCTCACCGGGCTGCGGGCCACCGTGATCGCAGACGTGGGTGCCTACCTCCACCCCTCGACACCTGGTCCGGTGTCCCGCGTGGCCGAGCTCATGACGGGCGTGTACGACATTCCGGCGGCCAGGGTGGACGCGGTCGGGGTCGCGACGAACAAGGTCCCCACCGCCCCCTACCGCGGCGCCGGACGGCCTGAAGCGGCCTACATCATCGAGCGCATGGTCGACCTCGTCGCGGCCGAGTTGGGGCTTGACCCCGTGGCGGTGCGCCGCCGCAACCTGATCCCGCCGGACCGGTTTCCCTACCACTCCGCGGTCGGCTCGGTGTACGACTCCGGCGACTACGGCTCAGCCCTGGACAAGGCGTGTGAGATCGTGGGCTACGGGCGGTGGCGGGAGGAACAGCGCCGGGCGCGGGCGAGCGGGCGGCTCGTGGGCATCGGGATCGCCGTGTACGTCGAGCCCGCGGGGGGCCAGTTATGGGAGAGCGCGGCCGTCTCGGTGACCCCTGACGGCCGGGTCATCGTACGCACCGGATCGACCGCGCACGGACAGGGACACGACACCACCTTTGGGCAGATCGCCGCGGAGGCCTTCCAGGTCCCGCTCGATGCGGTGACGGTCGAACAGGGCGATACCGCGCGCCTCGCCAAAGGCATTGGGACCTTTGGCAGCCGGTCGGTGGCGGTCGGCGGCTCGGCCGTGGTGGGGGAAATCGAAAAGATCAAAGTCAGGATGCGGGCGATCGCCGCGCATCTCCTGGAGGCGGCCGAGGGCGATATCCGGTGGGAGGACGGCCGCCTATTCGTGCGGGGCGCGCCGGGCCGGGCGCTGACCTTTGGGGAGGTCGCGGCCGCCGCCCACCGGCCGGAGCGCTTGCCCGCCGGGATGGAGGCGGGGCTCGAGGCGTCCGGGACTTTCTCGCTGCCGGACATGGTGTACCCCTTCGGGGCCTACGCCGCAGTCGTCGAGGTCGAGCGCGAGACCGGAGAGGTGCGGTTCCTCAAGTTTGCGGCTGTGGACGACGCAGGCCGCATCATCAATCCCCTCCTCGCCGAGGGTCAGGTGATCGGGGCGATCGTGCAGGGACTCGGCCAGGCGCTCGTGGAGGAGGCCGCGTACGATGAAGCCGGGCAATTGCTCACCGGCACATTTTCGGACTACGCGCTCCTCCATGCGATCCAGGCGCCCAAGGTGACCGCCGAGTTTACCGAGACGCGCTCTCCGTATAATCCGCTCGGGGCCAAGGGTGTGGCCGAGGCCGGGACTGTCGGCGCGCCGCCCGCGGTGGCCAACGCCGTCATGGACGCCCTCGCCCCGCTGGGTGTCCGGAACGTCGATCTGCCGCTCACCGCCGAGAAGCTCTGGCGGCTCATGGAGACCGCCCGTCCGTCCAAGTCCCCCTCGTGAGTCCGCCCTCAGGAGGGCCGGCGGGTTTGCGTGGAGAAGAGCAGTATACCTTGGCATGACCTGGGGAGGGGCTCGCAAGACCCCGGGGCATGGAAATTCCGCGTCTGGAGTCCGGGTGGGAAGGGAATAAAGATGCAAGAGATGAGCGGACTCCACCGTCGTGGCAGTCGCTATCACATTACAGCCGGGGAGGATATGTCCATGCCGGTAGACACTCGCATCGATCAATCACCGTACCAGGAGATGGACTCCGAGGGTCCGATGAACCAACGGGTCACGATCGTCCCGGTCCCGCGTATTATCGAGATGTACAACGTGAGCGAGCGGGAGCTGGAACAGATCGGGCAGGCCTCTACGGCGTTTGCCATGCACCTGGTCTTCTTCGGGATCACCTTCGGGGCTTCGATGGCCTTCCTCATGTCGCTGTTGACCGCGGAGCTGACCAACCGGCAGCTCGCCCTCGTCTGGGCGCTCTTCGTCCTGGTCCTCGCCACCGTCTACTTTGGCGTCCAGGTGTACCGCAGCTACCACGATGGGCGGAAAGGCGTCCGCGCGATAAAGAACGAGAGCAAGAAAACGCAGGCGGGAGTGAGCGGTCGGGCCGCCGCCGGCGCGTCTCAGGCAGGCCCCGGCCGCTAAGCGCAGACCTAGATCGCCCGCATCCTGCCCCCCGGCGCCTCGGGGGGCAGTTGCGTTAGTCCGGGCCTCCCGTCAGGCCTCGAAGGACGCCGGCGAGGGCCTGGTCGGCCAGAGCCTGGATCTCCGCGTCGGTCCGGTCCTGAATCGGGTGGGCCACAAAGACACGGACCGGCTCCGCGCCGAGCGCCCGCGCCTGCGCCTCCGCAGCCTCCACAAACTCACTTGACGCCACCAGGACACCGGGCACCCCGCGGGCCTCGAGATCGACGATGTCGTGCACACTGCACGACGTGCAGGACCCTCAGTCGGCGAGGGCTTCGACCACCACATCGCACTTGACGCTGATCTCATAGCGCAGGTCGGCCGGAGCGACTTTCGCAAAGGTCGGCTTGCGAAACCGCTCCACCCGCACCCCCCGGCCGGTGAGCAATGCGGCCAGGCGATCGAGGAAGACATCCCCGCGAGGCTTGGAGATGTCGAGCAGGCCCACGGTCGCCCCCTCCAGGCGCGCCGGCCGAGCCGCCAGCGCGCGAGGCTGCGGAGCGCGTTCGCTCGTCGGATCGAGCAGGATCTGATCGGTCACACCATCACCTCCCGGGTCACCGGACGGCTCCCCGCCGCCCCGTTCTTCCAGCTGCCGATGATCGCCGAGAACAGGCCGGCGGATCCGCCGGCGTGCACGAACAGCAGCCCCTCGGGCAGAAACTTCGGCCACGAGCCCCGCGCGAACTCTTCAGGCATCCCTTCCGCGCATCCGCCGGCGCCCCGCACGATCTCCGCCCCCGGCAGGGTGAGCAGGCGCACGAGCGCCTCCCGCAGCCGCGCCTTCGACCAACCGGCCTCGCGAAAGACGCGGGCATGCTCCGGGGACACCACGACGAGCGCGTCATAATCTCGGACCAGTTTGGGATGAGCCACCGTCCGCAGGCACCCGGCCAGGGAGCGAGCCAGGGACTCGGGGGACCGCGACAGCTGATCGAACACCCCCCGGGATCCCTCACCGGCAAACAGCGTCACGGCCGAGGCGCCGGACCTGAGGCCCCGTTCGACGGCCAGGGGTTCCCAGGGCGACCGCTCCTCGTCTTCGGCAAAGCAGAAGGTGTACTTCCCCGGATTGCCGAGCGTGGCCCGGTCCACCCCTCCGGGCCGGCCGCCGCCGACGTTGCGGATGACCAGCTGGAGGGCCCGCCCGATGGTGGCGTTCGCGCGATTGCCCTGGCCGAGCGCGTTCACCCCGGAGTTCATCCCGATCGCCCCGGCGATCGGGCCGTTCACGATCACGACCGGACCGACGAAGTAGGTGGTGGCCAGGATCCCGTGGATGTTGAACTCGTCGGTGCAGGCGGCCTCGACCGCGGCGAGGACCACCGGGAGATACTCGGGACGGCATCCGGCCATCACCGCGTTGATGGCCACCTTCTCCACGGTGCACTCAGCGTAGTCGGGGGGGACGACCGCCACGACCTCGCCGGGGGCGCGGCGGGTCCCCTCGAGCATTCTGAGGACGCGCTCGGGGGTCGGCGGCACGACCGGCAGCCCATCGCTCCAGCCGCGCTCGAAGGAGGCCTCGACCGGGTCTTCAAGCGCGCCGATGGCGATGCGCCTGGACCGCAGCCGGGCAGCGCTTGATCGGGCCGCGAGCGTCTCGGCGATGCCTGGCTCCAGCGTCCGGGAGCCGCAGCCGGGCCGGTAATCCGGCAGTCCACTGCCGAGGCCCGTCAATGCCGTCAGATCCTCCCATTGGTCCCGGCGCCATCCTTCGGTGCGCCCGACCACCGCGCCGCCGGTCACGCGGAGGAGGGTCGGCACCGTCTCGATGTCGAGCTGGAGGGAGACCTCGAGGCCGGTGTCGTCCACGACGGGGAGCCCGGGCGGGAACGCCGGATCATCCTGCGAGTAGATGGTCAGCGGCAGGCCCGCCGCCGCCAGTTCGGTCAGAACCGGAACGACCAGCTGACAGGTGGGACAGTCGTGCTTCACAATCGCGACAAGGCCCTCGGGCAGTCGAACGCTGTTCACGACGCAGGTCCCTCCGCGGACAGCCGTAGGATCGGTCGTCGCCGTCGCCGGCGCCGTCCCCGCCCCGCCTGTCCAACATGGGGGACGAGAAGAGAGGGCAATTTATTTCTTGACACATTCCCATATAGGAATATAATATGAGTGATGGCGCGGGCAGCGACAACGACGGATGCCTTCAACGCGATTGCCGAGCCGCGGCGGCGCGCAATCATCGGTGTGCTCGTGGACGGCCGGGCACACGCGGTGGGGGAGGTGGTCGAGAGACTCCGGATGCCGCAGCCGGCGGTGTCGAAGCACCTCGGGGTGCTTCGCAAGGTCGGGATCGTGTCGGTCAGCCGGCACGGCCAGCGTCGCCTGTATCGCCTGAACGCGAAGGAGCTGAAGCCGGTGCACGATTGGGTGAAGACGTATGAACGCTTCTGGACCCACCAGCTCGACCGGATCAAGGAACAGGCCGAGCGCAAGATGGCGGATCGATCGACCCGCGAAACCAAACGATCCACAAAATAAGGAGGAAGACGATGCTGACGGGCACATCGGAACACGCGGTGCACACGCTCGAGGTGACGAAGGAGGAAGTCATCGCAGCGCCGATCGATGTGGTGTTCGAGACGCTGCTGGAGCAGATCGGTCCGCGCAATGAGGGGGGGCCGGGATCGCCGCTGCCCATGAAACTCGAGCCGTGGCCGGGTGGCCGCTGGTATCGGGATTTGGGGAACAGCACAGGTCATCTGTGGGGGCATGTGCAGGTCATCAAGCCGCCAACGCTCCTGGAGATCTCCGGGCCGCTGTTCATGTCGTATCCGGCCATTTCGCACGTGCAATACCGGCTGACGGCGGAAGGGGCCAGGACGCGCCTCAAGTTCGCCCACCGCGCGATCGGGCAGATCACCCCCGACCATCGGGAGGGGGTCGTCGAAGGATGGACCTCCATTCTCACAAGGATTCGTGAAGCAGCGGAGCGTCGAAAGGGCACATCCCGTGGAAGCAGCTAAGATGGGAGGGCGACTTTTCACAGCGGCGGCGGCAGCGAGGCCAGCAGGCCCGCCAGCACAAGCACGGTGAGCAGCACGGCGGCCTCCCGGATCCACGCCCGCGGGCGGCGGTCGATCGCCGCCTGCGCCGCGCTCCAGGCCAGCCACAAGGCGGCCAGGAACAGGATGAGCTTTACGGCCAGCGTCTCGCCGTAGGCCGTCGCGACGAGGTCAGCCGGCCCGCGCAGGTGCTGCAGCGCCATGCCCGCGCCGGTCGCCGCCAGCACCGCGGCGGACCGGGCGGCCAGGCGGCCGGTCCGGACCGCGATCTCGACGCGGCGGACGGCGATCGTCGGGATCCGCCACACGCTCAGCAGTCCCACCAGACCCCCGACCCACGCCCCCATCGCCGCCTCGTGCAGGGTGTTCAGACCGAGCCCCAGCCAGGATGGGCGCGTCCCCACCGCGTGCGCGGCCTCTCCGTCCACGAAGGCAAGCGCAAGGCCAAGGACCAACGCCGCCGCGGTCGCCTGGGCGGGGCGGACCGGCGCCGCTCCAACGAGCACCCAGAGGAGCAGGACGGCTCCAAGCCGCTGCGCCAGCACGCGGCCGAAGCTCGAGTCGAGCGCGCCGCCCAGGACCTCCGGGTCCAACGGCTGGCCCGTGCCCGCGCTGAGGCTGACGGTCTGCGCCAGCAGGGCGAGGGGCTCGGCCGCGAGCAGCACCACCACCCCGGCGCCGGCCAGCCGCCAGACCCGGCGCTCGGCCTCCTCGCCGGCGGTGAGGGCCGGCGGCTCAAGGACCGTCTTCCGGAAGGCGAGCACGCCGAAGCTCAACGCGTACCCGGCGAGGTGAACTGCGCGGGCGAACACTTGGAGGATCAACCCCGTGATCGGCCCCACACCGCCTGTGCCCGCGGAAGCAGCGCCCCCCGGTGGGGCGCTGGCCCGGACGACGCTGAACGCGAACGCGCCCTGCGATGGGTGGGTGTCCCGAGCGATCACCCGCCAGAGCACACGATACGTGCCTTCTCCGGCCGGATCGACGCCGACGGTGACCTCCGCGCCCAAGACACGCGCCGGACCCCGCTCGACGCGCCGCCCGCTCGGGGCCAGGACGTGCACGCCGCGGCCGACCAGGACAACCGGCTCGTTGAACAGAAGGCGCACGCCGGCCGGAGCCTGCGACAGCACGGCCCCGGACGCGCAGCGAGGGTCGCCGGGAAGCAGCCGGGGCTGGGCCTGGGGGGAGCAGAGATCGGGCGGATCGGACCGGACCAGGCCGGCATGGGCCAGCGCGCCGATGGGGCGACCGGCGACCCACAGGAGCGACGCGGCCGCGGCCAGCCAAAGCCGGCGGCGCGCCCCCGGCCCGATTAGACCGGCGCCCCCGCCTCGACCGGGCGCGCCCGGCGCAGGCCGCCGGAGGCCTGGCCGATCCGGATCACCAGGCCGGAGGCAATCAGGCACAGCAATCCCGACGTCATGAACGCCACCTGATAGCTGCCCAGCCACGACCGCACGGCACCCGCGCCGAATGCGGCGGTGGCGGCGCCGAGCTGATGACTGGCGCTGATCCATCCGAACATGACACCCACCCTCTGCCGGCCGAAAATGTCGGCGGTCAGACGGACCGTCGGCGGAACGGTGGCGACCCAGTCGAGACCGTAGAAGACCGCGAACGCCGCGAGCCCCAAGAACTGAGTCCCCAGCGCGTACGGCAGGAAGAGCAACGACAGACCCCGCAGCCCGTAATACCAGCACAGGAGATACCGGTTGTCCCACCGGTCCGAGAGCCAGCCGGAGACCGTGGTCCCGATCAGGTCAAACACCCCCATCGCGGCCAGGAGGCCGGCGGCGGTCACCTCCGGGATCCCGTGCTCCATCGAGGCCGGGATGAGGTGCGTGCCGATCAGCCCGTTGGTGCTGGCGCCGCAGATGTAGAAGCTGCCGGCCAGGAGCCAGAAGTCTCGCGACCGGAAACCTTCGCGGAGGGCCGCCAGCGCGGCGGCTGCGGGGTTGGCGCCCGACGACACCGGCGCCACGTCGGCCGTCGCTCCAACCGGGCGAAGCCCGACGTCGCTCGGATCGTTGCGCATAAAGATGTACACGAGGGGGACCATCAGGAGCGCCACGCCGGCGACGACCAGCACGGCCGAGCGCCATCCGGATGTGACCACGAGCGAGGCGAGGAAGGGTAAGAACAGCAGCTGGCCCGTCGCCGTGCTCGCGGTGAGCAATCCCATCACGATCCCCCGGCGTTCCGCGAACCAGCGGTTGGCGATGTAGGCTCCGAGGACGAGCGCCATCGTGCCGGTGCCCAACCCGACCACGACGCCCCAGAGAAGCACGAGCTGCCACGACGCGCGCATGACCGTGGTCAGACCGACGCCGGCGGCCACCAGTCCGAGCGAGGCCATCATCACGCGGCGCACGCCGACCCGGTCCATCAGCGCCGCGGCAAAGGGGCCGAAGAGCCCGTACAGCAGGATGTTGATCGAGACCGCAAACGACACCGTCGCCCGCGTCCAGCCGAACTCTTTCTCGAGCGGGATGATGAGGATGCCCGGAGTCGATCGGATCCCGGCGGATGCGAGCAGGGTGAGGAAGGTCACGCCGGCGACGATCCAGCCGTAGTGCAGACGCCCCCGGACGATCCGCTCAATGCCCCGCATGCCACACCGCTTTCTCCCGGCGGCGATTCAGCAGCCGCCCGGCGATCTTCGCGATCGGGGGCCACCGAGGCCCACCGCGGACTCCCTGAGATAACGACGGCCGCGGCACGGGAATTCTCGCCTCCTCAGCCGACCGGGGGACGGCGCTGGGCCCACGGCTGGGCCTCCTCGAATGCCGCCGCCGCCCGCAGCACGAGCGCGTCGGCGTGCCAGCGACCGGCGATCTGGAGGCCGACCGGCAGGCCCTCGGCCGTGAAGCCGCAGGGCACGTTCGCGGCCGGATACCCGGTCAAATTGAAGGGATACATGAAGGGGACCCGGTCCAGAAACGGCATCGGCCGCCCCTCGGCGTCGCTCGGTCCCGCGTTGGGACCGGCCTCCACGGACCAGGCGGTCACCGGCATCTGGGGCGTGAGCAGCAGGTCGTAGGTCTCGAAGAACTCGCGCACGGCCTGGTAGAAGGTGCTGCGGGCGACGAGCGCCTTCCCGTAGTCGATGGCGCTGAGCCGGCCGGCGTTGAGGAACATCTGCATGAGCGAGGGCTCGACCCAGTCCGGCCGCTCGATCGCGCGGTCGCCGTACCGCGATGTCACGCCCACTTCCCAGATGATCTTGTGGAACGCCCGCGGATCCGGCCACCGGATCTTCGGTTCTTCGAGCCGGCAGCCCAGCTCGGCAAAGCGCCTGGCTGAGCGCTCGGCGGTCGCCTTCACCTCAGGATGCACGACGTTCGCCGCGTAGCCGAGGTCGGGGCTCCACGCCACCCTGAGCCCCGTGATGCCGCCGTCGCACGCCGCCAGGTAGTCCTCGGGCGGGGCATCGATGGTGAGCGGGTCGCGGGGATCCGGCCCGGCCATGACGTTCAGCAGCAGCGCCGCATCGCGGACGGTCCGCGCCATCGGACCGTTGTGCGACCGGGCCGACCAGTAGTCGGCGTTGGGGTGGTAGGGGACCCGGCCGAAGGACGGCTTGAAGCCGACCACGCCGCAGAGCGCCGACGGGATGCGGATCGAGCCCGCGCCGTCCGACCCGTGCGCCAGCGGCCCGAGCCCGGCGGCGATCGCGGCCCCGGCGCCCCCCGATGATCCTCCCGAGGTGCGATCGAGCTTCCAGGGATTCCGGCACGGCGGGCCGAGCAGGTTGTCGCACATGTCGCGGTGACCGAAGTGCGGCGTGTTCGTCTTTCCCAAGAGAATGCCCCCGGACGCCCGGAGGCGCGAGGCCACGACGCCGTCCTCGGCCGGGACATTGTGCTCGAAGAACTTCGATCCATACGTCGTGCGGACGCCGGCCGTCGGTTCGAGATCTTTGATGGAATACGGGATGCCGTCGAGCGGTCCGGCCGCCCCGTCCCCGCGGGCGCGGGCCTCCGCCGCCTTGGCCTCCCGCCGCGCCGCATCGGCCGTCACCGTCAGGAACGCGTTGAGCACCGGGTTCAGCTGCGCGATCCGGCTGAGGACGGCGTCGGTCAGCTCGACCGGCGAGAGCTGTCGCGCGCGGATCAGCCGCCTCAGTTCCGTCGCCGGTGTGAAGCAAAGCTCGGTGCCGTCCATTCCTGACCTCCCGTGCCGCGCCCGATGGCCGATTCGGAGCAGAGAGACTTCACGTGCCCGGACCGGATCAAGCCTTCGTGACGCATGTCATGGCGCCCCGTCGGGGCTTTCGCGCCGGCATGGTGGCCTCCTGTCTCCCCCCGCGCCGTGATAGAGGACGGATCGCGCCGCCGTAGTAGTAGAAGTCAGGACTGAGGAGGTGGAATCGATGAAGGCCGCCGTCCTGCACGCCCCGAACCAGCCCCTGACGATCGAAGAGGTCGCGCTTGTCAAGCCGCGCGCGCATGAGGTGCTGCTGCGCACCGCCTTTGCCGGACTGTGTCACAGCGACCTGCATTTTATCGAGGGCCTGTATTCGCATCCGACCCCCTGTGTGCTGGGCCACGAATCCGCAGCCGTGGTGGAAGCGGTCGGAAATGACGTGACCTATGTCGCGCCGGGCGATCACGTCATCACCTGCCTCTCGGTGTTCTGCGGCACCTGCGCGCAGTGCGTCACCGGTCACCCCAACCTGTGCGAGAACACCGACGTCAAGCTGCTGCCGGGGGTCTCGCGCCGCCTGTCGTGGAAGGGAGGAGAGGTGATGCACCAGTTCCTCAATCTTTCCTCCTTCGCCGAGCAGATGCTGGTGCACGAGCATGCGGTGGTCAAGATCGACCCCGAGATCCCGCTCGACCGCGCCGCGCTCGTCGGCTGCGGCGTGGTCACCGGGGTCGGCGCCGTGTTCAATGCGGCCAAGGTGGAGCCGGGCTCAACGGTCGCGGTGATCGGCTGCGGCGGCGTTGGACTGTCGGCGGTCAACGGCGCGGCCCTCGCCGGCGCCGAGCGCATCATCGCCATCGACGTCGTCCCCTCCAAGCTCGAGGTCGCGCGCTTGGTCGGCGCCACCGACACAGTGAACGCCAGGACCGTCGACCCGGTTCAGGCGGTCAAGGACATGACCGGGGGCGGGGTGCACTACGCCTTCGAGGCCCTCGGGACCAAGGCGACGGCCGAGCAGGCGTTTGCGATGCTGCGGCCGGGCGGCACGGCGACGATCATCGGCATGGTCCCGTTCGGCGTGAAGATCGAATTGCACGGCTACGATTTCCTGCGTGATCGCAAATTGCAGGGGACCTCGATGGGCGGCAACCGGTTCCGGGTCGACATGCCCCGCCTGCTGTCCCTGTGGCGCCAGGGGAGGCTGAAGCTCGATCACCTGATCACCGGCCGGTTGAAGCTCGCCCAGGTCAACGAAGGCTTCGCCGCGCTCAAATCGGCGGTGCCCGTTCGTCAGTTGATCGATTTCGGCATCACCAAAGAGCCGGGGGCCCAACGTGCCGCCGCGGCGGCCGGCCCAATGGCCCAGCGCGTGACGCAGCCGCCGAGGTAACCCAGGGACGTCCTAGGGGGACACCCATGGCCGAATGCCGGGACGCGTCAGCTGGACGGGCAATGCGCAATCCGTCGAGGACACCGCGGAGATTCTCCGTCTTCGCCACCATCGGCGCGCTGCTCGCCACGATCCTTGCAATGCCTGCCGCGCCCCTCGGCTGGGCGGCGGGGCCGGCGGCGCTCGTCTGGGGGCGTTCCGGCGATGTCTTCACTCTGGATGTTCCGCTGTCACCGGACACGCAGACCACGATGGTCTCGACCCAGATCTACAATACCCTCACCAGGGCGAAGCCCGGGCAGGTGGAGCTGGAGCCGGAGTTGGCGATCGGCTGGTCAACCTCCCCCGACGGTCTCGTCTGGACGTTCAAGCTGCGCCGAGGCGTGAAGTTCCAGGACGGGACCCCCTTCAACGCCGCTGCGGTGAAGTTCAACATCGACCGGTGGGCCGACCCCACCAATCCCTACCGCCCCAAGGGGGGCACATTCGAATCGTGGGACGACTTCGTCGCCGACACCTATCACGGCTCCCGTGTCGTCGATCCGGAGACCATCCAGCTCATCTTGAAGACCCCGAACGCCCCGCTGCTGTCCGCGCTCTCCGCGATTTCCTTCGGCTTCGCCAGTCCGCAGTCCATCAAGCACTACGGCGGCGACGGCGTGGCCCAGCACCCGGTCGGCACCGGGCCGTACAAGTTCGTCGAATGGGCGCGCGACGACCATATCACGCTGGACGCCAACCCGTCCTACTTTCGCCACGGCCTCCCACGGGTTCAGCGGGTGGTCTTCAGAGTGATCAAGGATAACTCGGCCCGGTTCCTGGCGCTCAAAGCCGGCGAAGTTCAGCTGATGGAGCTGGCGAACCCGGACGACGTCAAAGTCGCGCAAAACGATCCGAACCTCAACGTCGTCCTCCGCCCCGCGTTCAACAGCGGCTGGCTGCGGTTCAATATGAATCTGCCGCTGTTCCGGGATCGCCGGATTCGTGAGGCGGTGGCGGCCGCCATCGACCGGCGGGCGATCGTCACAGCGCTGTACGGCGGGTATGGACAGGTCGCCGACCAGCTGCTGCCCCCGGTGATGTGGGGGCGTTCCTCCGAGGTCACGGGCTATCCGTTCGATCCCGGCAGGGCGAAACGGCTCCTCGCCGAGGCGGGGCATCCGAAGGGCGTGTCGTTCGATTTCTGGTATATGCCCATCAGCCGCACCTACTTCCCCAATGGCAAGACGATCGCGACGGCAATCGCCAGCAATCTCGCCAGCGTCGGAATCCAGGCGCGCCTCGTGACGGAGGACTGGGCGGCATATCTGAAGGACCGCGCCACGAACAAGTTCCCGATGTTCATGATCGGCGGCACCGGCGATTACGGCGATCCCGACGACTTCTGGGCCTACAATTTCGCCAAATTCGATCCCACCAGCGCCAACTTCTCCTATAACAGCCCGCAACTGTTTTCCCTCATCGCCAGGGCGCGGAGAGTCACGCATCAGGCCGAGCGGGCCAAGTTGTACGCGCAGGCCGCGGCGATGATTGCCCGGGACATCCGCGACATCTACATCGCCCATGCGCGCGTCCCGGTGCTGATGCGGAGAAACGTGGGGGGATTCGTGGCGCAGCCGACCGCCAACGAGTACATGGATACCGTCGAACTCAAGTAGGCCGGGGCCATGAAGAAATATCGGCTGCAGGACATGTCCTGGATGGAGGCGCAGGAGGCGTTTCAGCGGTCCGACACCGTGGTCGTGCCGGTCGGGACCCTCCATGCGCACGGCCCCATCCCCATCGGCATCGACGCTCGCTCCGTTGAAAAGCTGTCGGAAGAGGTGGGCAAACGGACCGGCCTGATGGTCCTGCCCGTGCTGGCGTACGGCGAGAACGACAAGATGAAGGACTATCCGGGGTCGATTACCATCAGCCAGGATGTGATCGAGGCGGCCTACACGGACATCTGCCGGAGCCTCCACCGAAACGGCGTTCGCAAGGTCATCTTCCTCAACGGGCACGGCGGCAACCACGATCCCCTGCTGAGGGCCGGCCGGAGCGTGCGCGCGCTTGGCATGCTGGTGGCGATTGTCGAGTGGGGGTACATCGAGAAAGCGCTGAGGCCGGATCTCTTCACGGAAGGGAACTTCACGTCGGAGTACGCGCTCGCGGAACTGGCGGTGGCCGTGGCCGCCGATGGGCCGGAGATCGCCGACCTCAGAGGCGGCTGGTACAAAGGAGAGTGGGGCTTCCCCCCAGTGACGAGGACATTGTTCGGGGAGAAGATCAGGCCGCTGGGGTTCAGCACCTTCGAGTACGCCGGGGCCCAGGTGACGATCCCGGTCGATGCCTGGGAGATCGACGTTGAAAGCCCCCCCGAGATTGAGCGGGGGACACTGGAGGCCCTCCGGCGCAGGGGCGAGGAGACCATCGAGCGCATGACCGAATATATCTGTGCGTTCGCCGGAGAATTTCAAAAGATCGACGTAGCCAACACCTTGACCAGGCCTGACGCGCACGCCCGCGGTCGGTCCGGAGGAGCATCGCCGCTTGGTTGAACCGCTGCCCATCGTGCTCATCCCCGGTCTCCTCTGCTCGCCGCGCCTCTACGGCGAGCAGCTTCCGGAGCTCTGGCGTTTCGGTCCCCTCTTCATCGCGGACCACACTCGCGATGACAGCGTGGCAGGGATGGCGCGCCGCCTCCTCGCCGCGGCGCCGCCCCGGTTTGCCCTGGCCGGACTCTCGATGGGCGGCTACGTCGCATTCGAAATCATGCGCACCTCGCCTGAGCGGGTGGCCCGGCTGGCCCTCCTCGACACGGCGGCGCGGCCGGACACGCCTGAACAGAGCGACCGCCGCCGCGCCCAGATCGCGCTCGGCCAAAGCGGGCGGTTCGGGGAAGTGCTCGATCAGTTGTTCTCCGTGTGGGTCCACCGTGCCCGCCGCAGCGACGAGGCCCTTCGGCGGATCGTGCAGCGCATGGCAGAGGAGACGGGGACCGAGGCGTTCGCGCGCCAGCAGACGGCGATCATGACGCGTCCGGACTCGCGGCCGGGCCTCGCCGGGATCCGCTGCCCGACGCTGGTTCTGGTCGGCGACGGCGACGAGGCGACGCCGCCCGACAGAGCGGCGGAGATGGCGAACGGCATCGCCGCAGCGCGCCTGGTCACCATCCCCGAGTGCGGCCATCTGTCCCCGCTCGAGCGGCCGCAGCACGTCACGCGCGCGCTGGTCGACTGGTTGGGAGCCTGAACGGGAAATCACCGATCTATGGCGCGCGGAGACCAGGTCACCGGCGACACGTTGAAGCGGATCCTCGACGCGTTCAACCGCCACGATCTGAATGCGATCATGGCGTTCTTCGCGGACGACTGCGTCATGGAGATGCCGCGCGGTCCCCATCCGTGGGGACAGCGGTGCGTCGGGAAGGCCCAGGTTCGCGAGGGACTCCAGAGCCGCTTTGCCGGCCTTCCGGACGTCCACTACGGGCACGACCGCCATTGGGTGTGCGGAGCGAAGGGCGTCTCCGAGTGGACGCTCACGGGCACGACCCCGGCCGGCGACCACGTGGAAGTCCGCGGCTGCGATCACTTCGAGTTTCGGAACGGCAAAATCGTCAAGAAGGACTCGTACTGGAAGATCGTGGAGCCCCGGTAACCCAGGCGACCGGCCGAACGGCCCGTCCGGCGCCTCCCAGCAGGTAACCCCGCCCCGATGGCCGCCTGCAGGAGCCGGAGCTAGCGAATCCGGCCCGAACCCCGGGGGGCGCTCCCCTGCGATCGGCGCCGCGATCTTCGGCTGCTCAATAGGCGACCTCGACCAGCCGGCCTTCACGCGCCGACCGGATCACCGCCTCCGTCAACTGAACGTTCCGCAGTCCGTCGAGCCCGGACGGATTCGGCTCGCGGTCGTGGCGGACCGCGTCGTTGAACGCGGCGACGGACCGCACCACCGCATCCCGGCTGGAATGCGTGGTGATCTGCTCGCCGGCCTGGGTGACGACCCGGAGCTCCCCATCCCGAAACGGCCGCGTGCAGTCGATGCCGACGATGCGGCCTTCGGTCCCGTAGAGGTCGATGTCGGGCTGGTAATGGGCGACCTTCTGGTTCGCGTTGACGTACGCCATCGTCCCGTTCTGGAAACGCAGCAGCGCCAGCACCATGCGCTCCAGCTCCGCTGAGCGGCCCACGTCGGTCATGGCCATCACTTCCCGAACCTCGGAGCCGAGCAGGTAGCGCAGGAGATCGTATGCATGGACGGCGATATTGTTGATCGATCCGAGCCCGGCGAGCGCCGGATCGGCACGCCAACTCCGAAGCGTCCCCGCTCCGGCACTGACTTCGACCTGAACCAGGATCACGTCGCCGATCGCGCGCCGGTCGAGCAGCCGCTTGACTTCGACAAACGCCGTGTGATGGCGCGTCTGGAAATGCGTCCCGAGTTTGAGCCCCGCCGCCTCGAAGGCCTCGACCACGCGCCGCGCGTCCCCCACGGTCAGCGCCAGCGGCTTTTCACAGAGCACGTGCCGGCCGGCGCGCGCCGCGGCGATCGCCTGTTCGGCGTGCTGCGCGTTCGGCGTCGAGATGTAGACGATGTTGACCTCGGGGTCCCGCAGCAGCTCCGCGTACCCGGTGTACGCCCGCTTGGCGCCGTGCTGCTGCGCGAACGCCTCGGCGCGCCCCCGGTCACGGCTGACCGCCGCGACCAGCGCCCCCTCGCTGCCGAGCGCCTTGATCGCCGGCGCCGTCGCGCTGCCGGCGAAACCGCCGGTCCCGATGATTCCCCATCCCAATGGCACGGTCGTCTCCTCCTGTGGGATCCGCTGTGTCGTTAAGATCTTCTTCGATGAGGACTCGCAGCCCACCCGCTGGGCGCCGGGCGGTGCGGGTGGACGAGATGTGCGGTACAATGAGGCGGACATGCTGCGCCACTCCGTGATATGGCTCCTGCGAGACACGGTCACGCCGGAGCTGCGGGTCGAGATGCTCAAGGGACTCGCGTACCTCCGAATGGAGTGCCCCATGGTCAGATCCGGGGACTACGGCGCCGACATCTTCGGCGGCTCGCGGCCCCTATCGAAGACCCCGGAGGTCGAGCGCATCCCGGTCTGGCGGCGCGGCGCCGCGGGCCCCCCGAGCAACTACGACGTCGCCCTGCACCTCGACTTCGACGACTGGGCCGGGCACGAACAGTACAGCGCCGACCCGGCGCACGCGGCGGCCTCGCGGTTCAACGAGTCGGTCTCGTGGGACGAGCTCACCGCGCGCGTCGACTGGCACTACGACGGAGCGCCGCCGGCCCGCCGGGGGCGCGTCAAACACGTGGCCATGTTCGTGTGGGCCGACGGCGCGGCGGAGCACGCGAAGCAGCGGGCACTCGACGCCGTGAGGCGGCTCGCGGAGGCGCCGGGCGTGGAGGTCGTCACCATCGGCCACAACGTCGGCAAGCTGGTGAGCGACTACGACTGGATCATGGATGTTCAGCTTCCGGATCGCATCGCGACGGAGCGGCTGCTCCGCGAAACGCACTACATCGATGCGATGGAGGCGGTCGCGGCGGTGACCAAGTACGAGTGGACGGCGCGCCTGTCACACGTCATGCGCGGCCCCTGAGGCACGCTCCACGCCCGCACGGTCGATCGGCGTGCCGGCTCAGCCGGACTTCATCCGGTGCTGGATCTGGGCCGTACGCTCCCCCCGGGTGAGCGAGGCGAGCCGCGCCGCCGCCCGACGGTACGCGGGGTGGGCGAGGAACTCCGCGGCGCCCCGCTCGTCGGCGAAATGGGCTTCCAGGACGAGATCGGCCCGACCGGTCTTTGCCCAGCCGAGATCCTCGGCGACCTCGAGCGCGCAGGCGCCGTCGCAGTCGGCGCGCAGCGCCGCCAGCGTCCGGCGGGCTTCCCGCCGGCGGCGCGCGTCGACACCGTCCCGCCAGACGTAGAGCGCGACGTGGCGCACCCGGCCCCGCACCGAGGCCGGTCCTTTGTAGAGGTAGTCGGCCCGGGCAGTGATCTCCTCACGGGTCATCGTGTCGATGAACCCGCCGACCCGGAAGTGATGCGGATCCCGATTGTAGTCGTCCCACGACGCTTTGTCGCGGTGGTCCCGGAGGAGCGCGAGCCCATAGTTCGTCTCCCCTGAGAGACCGAGATCCTCGCCGAAGTCGACGGCGTCGACACGACTGGCGAACCCGATGTAGGCGAGGCCCTCCTTCGCCCTCAACTTCTGTTCCGATGTTGCCCGCTCGTTCCAGCGCCAGAGCACCACACGCCGGATCACCGGGGAGATCGTGGTCACCCGATCTCATTTCGGCGGGGCATGAATGTTTCCCCGTGGGGGACGCTCTCTGGAGGGGGTAAAGACCCATCCGGTCGAGAACAGGATCTACGCACAGCGGTCAGGCACAATGCGTTGGGGGGGATGGTACCATGCGCAGGTCGTTGCTCGTGCGGGGCGCCGCCTGTTTGGCGCTCGTGCTCTCGGTCACGCTCTGGCTCGACGGCGGCTTCGCCGTACATTCGGCCTCATCTGGATTCCCGACCGGAAAGATCACGATCACGGTGTTCGGCAGCGACGAGGAGCCGCAGTTCAAGCTCGAGGAGGACCTGATCGGGGAGTGGCAGAAGCTGCACCCGAACGTGACCGTGCAGGCGCAGCAGGCGCCGCTCGGTCCGGCATTTCAGAAGCTCTCGACCCAGCTGCCGACCGGCGGCGGACCGACGATCTTCTCGGTCTTCGAGCCGTGGATCGAGGGGTTCTCTCCGTACATGGCTCCGGCCAATCCGGCGGCGTTCGGCGTCGGGAGCATGAAGCAGATCTACGATCTGTACCTGCCGCACTCGCTCGACGCGCAGAGCCGGGTGGGCCAAATCTACTGCCTCCCGAGCGCGGCGCCGTCGTGGAGCCTCCTCATCAACAAGCCGGCCTTCACGGCGGCCGGTCTCAGGATCCCCCAGGACGTGCCGCACACGTGGACGCAGGTCGCCGCCCTGCAGGGGAAACTGACGAAGTACGACAGCAACAACCATCTCGTGCAGCGGGCCTTCGGCATCCGGTACACCGCCGGGCCCCAATGGTATTCGATGCTGTTCGTCGCGTCGATCGAGTCGCAGGGCGAAGCGGTGCTGGACAAGGACGGGAATCCGCTGCTGACCTCGGCGGCGGCCGCCAACGCGATGCACATTTTCGAGATGAACGCCGTCGCGCCGACCATCACCAAGGACGTGCAGACCTCGCCCTACCAGGACTTCGCCGACGGGCTCGACGTGATGTCCTACGGCGGCGCGAACGCGCTCAGCTTCGCCGTGCGCCTGAACCCCGCCCTGAAGGGCAACGTCTACGTCGCGCAGCTGCCCAGCCTCTCCGGAGCGCCCGGCGGATCGCCGAAGTACTCGTTCGACTACTGCATCAATAAGAACGCGTCCGCCGACGAGCAGTACGCGGCCTGGAGCCTCGTCGACTACATGACGAACCGCGGAAGTCTCTACTGGACGGCGACCGGGGCGGTCCAGCCGCGAAAGAATTTCTTTACCTCGGCTGAGGTCAAGGACACCCCGTTCATCAGCGTGTTCCAGAACGAGCTGACCCATGCGCAGCCGCTCCCGCAGACGAAGCACTGGGGCCAGCTGCAGCAGGCGATCCAGAACGGGGTCCAGAAGGTCGTCTTCAAGCAAGAGCCCATCACGCAGGCGCTCCAGGAGATGCAGGCGGAGTACCTGCAGGCGATCGGCAAGTAGCCGATCGGGACTCTATCTACGCTGACGCGGCCGCGTGACGCGCACGCGCCGCCGAAGGCTCGGCCCGGCTCAGTCCTGGTGGGGCTTCGTCTTCACGCTGCCGATGCTGGGGCTGCTCGTGGGCTTCAAATTCTGGCCGATGGCGTACGCCGGCTGGCTGAGCCTGACCGATGCGAACCTCACGGAGCACACCAGGCGCTTCATCGGCGCCCACAACTACGCGCGGCTCACCCGGGACACCGCGTTCGTCGGCGCCCTCGAGACAACCGGCCGCTACGTCGGCGAGACCATCGCGATCTCGATGCTCCTCGGGCTCGGCCTCGCGCTGCTGCTCAATCAGAAAGTGCCGGCCCGGGGGCTCTTCCGCACGCTGATCTTCCTCCCGGCGGTCGTGCCGATCATCGTCGTGCCGATCCTCTGGCAGTTTCTCTTCAACCCCTACGGACTGGTCAACGACGCGCTCAAGAGCGTCGGGCTGCCGCCGATGAACTGGCTGCTCTCGACCCGCGGCGCGGTGGCGGCGCTCGTGATCGCGACCGCCTGGCGATTGACCCCGCTCTGCATGGTCATCTACCTGGCGGGGCTGCAGTCGATCCCGACGGAACTGTACGACGCCGGCAAAGTCGACGGCGCCGGCGTCGTGCGCCGGTTCCGTTCGATCACGCTGCCCCTGCTCAAACCGACGTTTCTCGTCGTCGTCGTGTTCGCGATCACGCTGACCGTGCAGAATTTCGTGCTCGCCCTCGTCATGACGGGCGGAGGTCCCGACAGCGCGAGCACGACGCTCTCGCTGTTTGTCTACCAGACGGGCTTCCTGGGCTTCAGGATGGGCTACGCGTCCGCCGCCGCGATCGTGATGCTGCTGATCATCGTCGTGTTCACCATGATCAATCTGCGGGTGTTCAGAACCGATGAGTAACGCGGCGACGACCCGAACCGCCGGGGCGATCCCCCGTCCGCGCGGCGCGGCCCCCGCGGCCCGCGCACGGTCTCTCCTGACGACGGCCGCCGTGCTCCTGCTGCTCACGGCGGCCGCGGCCCTGTTTCTCGTGCCGATCTTTTGGATGGTCTCGACGTCGCTGAAGCCGAACCAGCACGTTTTCGACCTTCCGATCCGGTGGATTCCGGCCCGTCCCCTCTGGGGGAACTACCCGGCGGCGTATGCGACCGTCAGGTTCACGCGCTATTTCGTCAACAGCGCGATCGTCACGGGGTGCGTGACGCTCATCAACATTTCGCTCTCGGCCCTCGCGGGATACGGCCTCGCGAAATATCGCTTCCGCGGCCGGCAGCTCCTGCTCCTCCTGATCCTCGCGACGCTGATGCTGCCGCTCGAGGTGATCATGGTTCCGCTGTACCTGACGGTGGAGCGGCTGGGGTGGCTCAACAGCTACCAGGGCATGATCGTCCCGGTCGCCGCAAATGCGCTCGGCGTGCTGATGATGCGGCAGTTCTTCCTGTCGCTTCCGGACGACCTCATCGCCGCGGCCCGGATCGACGGGGCCGGCCACGTCACGACCTTCCTCCGGATCTGCGTCCCCCTCGCCTGGCCGGCGCTCCTGACCGCCGCGATCCTGATCTTCCAGTCGACCTGGGACGATTTCGTCTGGCCGTTCCTCATCATCAGCGACACGTCGAAGGCGACCGTTCCGCTCGCCGTGCAGCTGTTCCAGTCCGCCGAGACGTCGAACTTTCCCGCGTTGATGGCGGTCTCTGCGATCGCGTCCCTGCCGCTGACCGCGCTGTTCTTCCTCTTTCAGCGCCAGATCATCGAGGGCGTCGCGACGACCGGGATGCGGCAGTGACGGGACGGCCGGGTAGCACGCCGCCCGCCGCGGGCGGCACCGGCATCGGCGCGGCGATCAACGGCGGCGGAGGGTAGATGTGCTGCGGCACACGGCGCTCTTCATCCATCGGGATACGATCACGGAGCAGCAGAAGCTCGCGATGCTGCGCGGGCTCGCCTTTCTCCGCATGGAGTGCGCCGGGGTGCGCGCGGGGGACTACGGGCCCGACCTGCTCGGCGGGTCGAGCCGGCTGCTCGCGGTGCCCCCGTGGAAACGGACGCCCCGCTGGCGTGGGCGGCGCGAGGGACCTCCAAGCCACTACGACGTTGCGCTCCACCTCGACTTCGATGATGAGGACGGCATGGCCCAGTACCTCGCCGATGAGGCGCACCGCGCCGTCGCGCGCTTCAACGCCTCCGTCACCGTCCCGGACCTCACCGCGCGGGTCGACTGGCGGTATGAGGGCGCCCCGCGGATCCGCCGCGGGCTCGTGCGTCACACGGCGATGTTTGTCTGGGCGGACGACGCGCCGGCCACCGGGCGCGCACGCGCGCTCGACGCCGCGCGCGGTCTCGCGAAGGCGCCGGGCGTCGTGTCCGCGGCGATCGGCGAGAGTGTGGGGAGCCACGCCGCCGACTTCGACTGGATCGTGGACGTCCAGATGCAGCATCCGTCCGCCGCGCGCGAGCTGGTCGACGGCCCCCTGTACGCGGAGGCGATGGCCGTGATCGCGCCGGCGACGAAGTACGAGTGGACGGCGCGGGTCACCCACGTGATGCGGGGGTACTGAACGGCCGGCCCGGACGACCCCGGCTTACCCGATCCCCAGCAGCGCCGCCAGGTTTCTATAGAGGATCTTCGCCTCCACGTCGGAGGCGAGACGCAGCGCCCGGACCGTCTCCACCGGCGCCGCGTCACCCATGTCGAATGGATAATCGCTGCCGACCACGACGTGGTCCTCCCCCATCCGGTCCAGCAGGAACCGCAGCGACAGGGGGCTGTGCGTCAGGCTGTCGCAATAGAGGTTCCCGAGATACTCGCTGGGGCGCCGCGGCAGCCGGCCGTGCACCTCGCGCCGCGCGTCGTACCCGCGGTCCAGGCGGCCCACCTGATAGGGGAGGTAGCCGCCGCCGTGCGCCAGGATGACCCGCAGGCTCGGGAACGCCCGAGGATCAGTCGCGAGGCCGCAAGGGCGGTCTCCGTCGGAAAGCCGACGAGATTCCACAGGTGGAAGTCCCGCAGCCGGCGCATGTCGCCCCAGTTCTGCGGGTGCAGGAAGAGCGGCACCCCGAGCCGCTCCGCCGCCGCGTACACCGGATGCAGGCTCGGATGATCCAGATCGCGGCCGTTGATATGCGTGCAGATTTCCGCGCCGCGCAGCCCCAGCGCGGTGACCGCGCGCTCGAGCTCCCGCGCCGCCCGCTCGGGATCCTGCATCGGCAGCGTAGCCAGACCCACGAACCGATCCGGGTGCGAGCGCACCATTTCGGCCATGCCGTCATTGTAGGCCGCCGCGATCCGTCCCCCGAGCGCCGGCGCCGTCCAGTAGTAGAATTCCTCGGGCGACGGGCCGAGGGCGGCCGCGTCCAGGCCTCGCCGGGTCAACGCATCGATGATCTGCTGTTCGTCGTACAGATCGGCCCGAAGCGTGGTGCCGGGCTCCAGGACGACGTCCGGGGGGGCGTGATAGATCATGCGGTCCACACCGCCGGCGCGTTCGATCTGCACCGCCTCGACGAACGTCCCGCGCCGGACGGCATCGACGAACCGGGGGGGAATGATGTGGAAATGGACGTCGATGGCGTTCACGGCGCTAATCCAAGACCAGCCCTTCCGGACGCCCCCCGGCGATCAGCGTCACGATCTGGCGCGCCGTCAGCTTCGTGAGCTCCGTGCGCGCGTCCCATGTGGCGCCGCCGTTGTGCGGGGCCAGGATGACGTTGTCCATCTTGAAGAACTCCTCGCTCGGCGCCATTTCCGGCGACCCCGGCGGCTCGTGCCAGAAGACATCCAGCGCGGCGCCGGCGATGGTCCGGTTCTGGAGGGCGCGGACGAGGGCCGGCTCGTCGACGATCCTTCCGCGGGCCGTATTGATGAAGTATGCCGTCGGCTTCATGAGGGCGAACTCGCGCTCGCCGATCATCTTGTGCGTGCTGGGATTGTAGTCGTACTCGAGACACACGAAATCGCTGCGCCGCAGGATCTCGGTCTGGTCCGCCCATTCCACGCCGAGCTCGCGCTCCTGCTCGGGCGCCAGCCGGGTGCGCTTCGTGTAGAGCACGGTCATCTTCAACGCGCGGAGACGCGGCACCATCTTCCGCGGCACTTTCCCCAACCCGAGCAGGCCGGCGATCTTGCCGGTGACCCCGGGCCCCATCAACGCCATCGTGTGTTCCTGCAGCGTCCTGCCGGAGCGCGTGTAGCGGTCGGAGTCGATCAGCCGGTAGGCCAGGTCGAGGATCATCGCGATGGTCAAATCGCAGGTCGCTTCCGCGATGCGGTCGTACACGGGTTCCCAGGGGTACTGAAACACGACCGGCACGCCGAGCGCCTTCGCCGTGTCGAGATCGATCGAGTTGTTCACCGGCAGCCGCCGGTGCACCATGCCGATGCCCTTGAGCTTCGGGTTCGCCTTGATGACGTTCGTCGTGATGATGTTCCCGCCCATTACAAACAGATAGTCCGATCGTTGGGCGGCCATGATCCATTCGTCTTCGCTCATATTGCGGTCCAGGCGCGGGAACACGTTGACCTCGGCGACCTCGCGCAGCATGTCCAGCGCGGGTTCCGGAATCGGCTGGCTGACAAAGACCCTCGGCCTCACGGCACACCTCCACGGCAGATTTGGCGTTCGCGATGCGCGGTCCAGCGCCGGCGGGGCGGCGGCAACCATAGGAAACGGTCCCGGGCCGGCGAAACCGACACGGTAGGATGAGCACGGCATCTCGGCGGCGCGCGCCGAGCCTGCTGCTGGGCGGCGCCGGGTTTTGCGTCAATATTTCCTGGCAAGTGGTCCTGCCGATCCTGTCCCTGTATCTCGCGCACGTCGGGTTCAGTCTGGCCGGGATCGGGCTCGTGGTCGGCGTCTTCAGCCTCAGCATGGGGGTGGTGGAACTCCAGGCCAGCGTGATCGCCGCCGCGCTCGGGCGGCGCTGGTCGCTGCTGGGCGGCTGCGTCGCGAACGCGCTCTGTCTCGGCGCCGCCGCGCTCGGCCACACCCGCGCGCTGGTCGCCGTCGCCCTCGCGGCCGTCGGCGCGGCCAGAGGCGTGCTGGTCCCCCCGCTGCACGCGACCGTCGCCGACTCCACGACCCCCGAGGGACGCGGACGGGCATTTGGCGTCTTCTGGCTGTGCACGTCGCTCGCCGCCCTGATCGGCCCCGCGATCGGCGGATTTGCCGCGGCGCGCTCCGGCGAGGGCGCGCCCTTCGTGCTGGGCGCGCTGTTCAGCCTCGCGGCGATCCCCCTGCTCGCCGGATGGCGCGTCCCCGGCCGCGCCGCCCAACGGGCGTCCTTCGGCGATTTCAGGGCGTTTCTGTCCGCCGCGCCGGTGGCGCGCCTGGGCGTGTCCATTCTGCTGTGCTACAGCCTCGCCGGGCTCTGGACGACGTACCTGCCGCTCTACGCCGCGCGGCAGGGGGTCTCCGTCGTGGTCATCGGCTGGATCTTCGCGATTCAAGGCGGCATGTACGCGATCATGCAGGTCCCCACGGGCCGGCTCGTTACGCTTGACCGCGGCCGCTGGCTGACGCTCGCCGGCATCGTCGGGATGGCCGGCACGGAGCTCGCCGTTCCGCTGCTGCATGCGGGCCCTCAGTTGCTCGCCGCGGGCGCGGTGTACGGCGCGGCCCTCGGCCTCACGCCCGTGACGTTCGCCATGCTCCTCACCCAGCGCGTGCCGCCGGACCAGTACACGGCGGCGATGAGCGTCTACAACAGCGCCATCGACCTGGGGCTGTTTGCCGGCCCGCTCCTGGGCGCGGCGGCGGCGCGGTTCAGCGTCGCGGCGCCTTTCCTGCTGGCGCTGCCGCTCGGGCTCACCGCCGTCGCGATCGGCCTGCGGGCCCCCCGGCCGTCGGCGGCCGTCGCCCCGGCCCCGCGCTAGCGGCGTCATTCCTTGAGGCCCGACAGGGCAATGCCTCGAATGAACGCGCGCTGGAAGAAGAAGAACAGCAACACCAGCGGAATCATGGCGATGGTGGAGATGGCCATGACCGAGTTGTACGTGGTGACGTACTGCTCCTGAAAGCGCTGCAGGCCGATCGGCACCGTCCGCAGGCTGTCCTCGCTGATGATAATGAACGGCCAGACAAACGCGTCCCAGGTCTCGCGCCAGGTGAAGATCGCGAGCGTCAACACCGCGGGCCAGATGAGCGGCACGACGATCCGGAAGTACGTGCCGAGCTCGCCCGCGCCGTCGATCCGCGCCGCCTCGACGAGCGAATCCGGGAGCCCCAGCATGAACTGGCGCATCAAGAAGACGCCGAAGGCGTCCGCCACCGCCGGAATGACGAGGCCCTGGTAGGTGTTCAGCCAGCCGAGCGCCTTCACGATCAGGAACGTGGGCACCATCAGCACCTCGATGGGCAGCATCAAGGTGCTCAGGATCGCGATGAAGAGGGCGCGCTGGCCGAAGTACCGGTACTTGGAGAGACTGTAGCCGGCCAGGCCCGCGAGAAAGACGTTCAGCACCGTGACCGAGGCCGACACGATGAAACTGTTGACGAAGTAGCGGGCGAACGGAAACTCGTTCCAGGCCTGGGGATAATTGCTCCACTGCGGCGGACGCGGAATCCACTGGATCGGCAGGGCGAAGATCCGGTTCAGCGGCTTGAGGGACGTGGAGATCATCCACAGGATCGGCGCCAGCTGCACGAGGCCCCACGCCGCGACGAGCAGGACCCCGAGCCAGTAGAGCAGTCCGAACCGCCTAGCCACGCGCATCCTCCCGGAAGAGCCGGAGCTGCAGCAGCGTAAACGTCATCGTCCCGAACAGCAGGAACACGGACGCCGCGCTGGCGAGGCCCATCTTGAAGTATTGGAACCCGGTCTGATAGATGAAGAGCGACAGGACGCGGGTCGCACCGGCCGGCCCTCCGCCGGTGATGATCAGCACGTTGGTGAAGACCTTGGACATCAGGATGATCGAGACGACGACCACCAGCAGAATCGTCGGCCGCAGCAGCGGCAGCGTGACGAACCGGAACGCGTGGGCGCCGGTGGCGCCGTCGATCGCCGCGGCTTCGTAGTACTCCAGGGGGATGCTCTGGAGGCCCGCGAGGTAGATGATCATGAAGTAGGGCGCGAAGCGCCACAGGCTGGACAGAATGAACCCCGGGAGCACCGCCCGCGTGTCGGACAGCCACTGCACGGCGGGCAGGCCGATCGCGTGCAGGGCCACGTTCAGCAGCCCGTAAGGATGGAACAGGAACAGCCAGATGATCGCGTACACGACGACCGGCACGATGGCCGGGATGAAGTAGATCGTCCGCAGCACGTTCTTGGCCGGCAGCGGCGCGTTGAAGATCAGCGCCAGGCCCAGCGAGGCGAACCAGATGAGGACGCAGGTCCCGAAGACGTAGTACGCGGTGACGCCGACCGACTGGTGGAACAGCGGGTCCTCCAGCAGCGTCACGTAGTTGCGCAGGCCCACGAACCTGGGCGGGCTCAGCAGATCGTAGCTCGTGAGGCTCAGGTAGAACGCCTGCAGCATTGGGATGAACTTGAAGACGACGAGCAGCAAGAACATCGGGGCGAGGAACAGATAGCCCCAGGCCTGGTGCCGGGCCTCGGCCGACCGCAGCCACGGCCGCGCCCGCCCCACGACCCGTGGCTTGACAGGAATCCCGGCCGACGTCGTCCGAAGGCCCGCCACGCTGTTATCCCAGCCGCAGCAGCCGCGTCAGGTTGCCGCCCAGCACCCTGGCTTCCCGTTCACGGCCCAGCCCGCAGGCGCGCACCGTCTCGACCGGCGTCTCGTCGCCCATGTCGAACGGATAGTCCGTGCCGATCACGACGTGATCATCACCCAGGCGGTCCACCAGGAATCGCAGCGCCGGCGCGTTGTGCGTGAGGCTGTCGCAGTAGATGCCTCCGAGATATTCGCTGGGACGCCGCGGCAGCCGGTCATGCAGTTCCGGCCGTACCCGATAGCCGTGATCGAGCCGCCCGATCTGGTAGGGAAAGTAGCCGCCGCCGTGCGCGAGGATGACCGTCAAGTCCGGACAACGCTCGAAGACCCCGCCGACGATCAACCGCGCGGCGGCGAGGGCCGTCTCCGTCGGGAAGCCCACGAGGTTCCACAGGTGATAGTCCCGCAGCCGGCGCATCTCCCCCCAGTTCTGCGGGTGCAGGAAGAGCGGCGCGCGAAGGCGGGCCGCCGCCGCAAACACCGGCAGCAGACCGGGATCGTCCAGGTCCCTGCCGTTGATGTGCGTGCAGATCTCGAACCCGCGCAGGCCGAGCTGCGTCACCCCCCGCTCGAGCTCGCGCGCGGACCGAGCGCCGTCCTGCATCGGCAGCGTGCCCAGGCCGACCAGGCGGTCCCCGTGGGCCTTCGCCAGAGCCGCGATGCCGTCGTTCATCAGCCGCGCGATCTGTTCCCCGAGCTCCGGATCGGCCCAGTAGAAAAACTGGCCGGGCGACGGCCCGATCGCCGCCGCGGCCAGCCGACGCCGGTCGAGCCCCTCGAGGATCAGGCGCTCGTCGGACAGCCGTGGATCCACTTCATTGTCGGGCTCGACGACCACCGTGTCCGGCGCATGATACACGGTGAACTCGCGGCCGCCGCGGCGCTGGATCTCCATCACCTGGCTGAACGTCCCCCGCCGCACCGCCTCGAGAAACGCCGGGGGCACGACGTGAAAATGCACGTCGATCGATTCCATGGCGCTAGGGGGTGGACGCCCGGGTGAACTCCTGCTCCGCCGCGGCCAGCGCCGAGCGGGGATCGACGTCTTTCAGCACGACCTTGTCGACCATCCTCGCGATGATGGTCTGGAGGTCGGCGTAATACGTCGTCCGTCCGAGCGGCCGCCCCACCGACATGTCGTGGGTGAACGCCGACATGAACGGCGTGTTGCGCGCCACCGGCATGCCGAGCCAGCCTTGGGTGCCCTGCAGGAACTGAATCCGCTGCCAAAAGACCTCGGGCTTCGAGCTCATGAAGTGGATGAGGTCCCACGCCACGCGCTTCTGGGCCGCCGACGCCCGGGTGTTCACGGTCCAGTTGAACGAGTAAATGAGCGTGGCGGGATGATCCGGCCGCAGCTGGGGCAGCGGGGCGACCGTGTAGTTGCCCTGCATGGCCGGGTTGATGCGTTCCACGATCTTCCCCACGTGCGGCCCGGCGAAGGTCATCGCATCCTGCTCCACCGCGAAGTCCTGATACGGCGACGAGCAGGTGTTGTTGGTCACGGCCGGCGCGACCACGAGGCTCTTCCATACAGCGAGCGCCCGCTGGCCGGCCTCGCTGTTGAAGGCCGGCCTGCCGTCCTTGATCACCTCGCCGCCTGCCTGGTACACGAGGATATGGAAGATGTGCGCCTGCCAGTGCCCGTCATCGCAGATGTAGCGCATTTCGAAGCCCTTCTGGACGACCCGATCGCCCTGCTTCTTGGTGAGCGCCTTGTTCAGCCGGGCGACGTCATCCCAGGACTTGGGGGCGTCCTTCACCGGATCGAGGCCGGCCGCGTGGAACAGTCGGTTGTTGATGTACAGACTGTGCGCGTTCAGCTGATCCGGCACGGCATACAGGCTGTGGCCGGAGATGAGCGCATCCAGGATATGCGGGAGGTAGAGCGCGAGGACCCCGTCCACGCTGGTCTGCCCCCAGGCCGCGGGCGGGAGGGGTTCCACCGCCTTGGCCGCGATGTACTTCTGCAGATTCGCGTCGGAGGCCTCAAAGATCGCCGGGGCCGTGCCGGCGGCGATCGCCGCGGCCACCTTCAGCGATTTCACGTCGGTCTCGAACTTCACCGTGACGTTCGGGTGCATCTGCTCGTACTGAGCGATCAGTTCCCTCAGCAGCGCGGACTTGGTCCCGTCGCCGCCGTCCCACTCGTTGAGCGTCACCGGCTCGGTCGGCAGCACCCAGCCGGCGGCGGTGGCCGCCGCCGGGCCCGGGCCGCGCAAGCCACCGGCTCCGAGGCTGACGGCGAGCACCACGAGCATGCTCAACATCCCACGACCGCATCGCATCACGGATCTTCCCCCTTCTGATGGCGTCGTGTCTTCAGCCGGCCCGGCGAAATTCGAGCACGCTGAGGCCATCGTACCGGTCGATCGCGAACACCAACCCCCGGCCGTCGACAAACACGTCGTTCGTCTGAGGCACCCGCCGTCCCTGCGCGGCCGGCGGCAGATACGCCGCCGCCTCCTGGGGCCGGTAGGGATTGGAGATGTCCACCGCGCGGACGCCGCCGCTGAACCAGGCCAGGAACACGATGTTGTCCTCGCGCACGTGCTCCCACGGCTGATGCGCGCCGAACCGCTGTCCCGGCACGGCCAGCCCCGACGGATCGACGTGGTAGGTCGCGACCGGCACCGGGCGCGCCTCCTCGGTAATGTCCAGCACCCACATGAACGCGGGCGGGTCTTCGAGCACGTCGTCGGTGACGTCCTCGTCGGTGACGATGGCGAAGCGGCGGTTGCGGATGCGGTGCGGCACAGGCAGAAACGTGTGGGTGGGGGCCGCGTACGGCGGATCCCACGCCACGGCGCCCACGGTGCTCGGACGCCGCAGATCCGAGATATCGACGATCATGACGCCGGCGTGGCCGCACGCGGCGTAGACTCGGTCGCCGCGCGCCAGCGCAAGATGCACCCAATGGTCGAGCGGCAGCGGCTCGGCGGACGCCCCCGCCTCCTGGCCGGGAAACCCCCACTGCCCGACGGGCGCCGGATGCGTGGGATCGGCGACGTCCACGATGAGCAGGATGTTCGACCGAAACCCGGGCCACTCGGTCGACAGGAACGCGTGCGTGCCCTGGAGATCGAAACGGTGCACGCCGCGTCCGGCGGTGCGGAAGAAGGCGATCTCCCGGGGCGCGCGGCGGTCCGCGATATCGAAGACTTTGAGGCCCACGGCCGGTGCGCGGCCGCGGTCGTTCTCGGGGAAGCGTTCGTAGTTCACGTACATCACGTCGCCGGCGACGCGCACCTTGTGCGAGTGGATGTCGCCCGGAACGCTCAGTTGCGCGACCACCCGCGGATGCGCCGGGTCCGCGACATCGAGAATCGTGGTGCCGTGCGGCGGCGCCATGTGGCCGACGTACGCATACCGCCCGTCGACAACGATCTGCCCTCCGCCCGGCAGATCGAGATGCCCTACCGGTACAAGCGTTGCGCCGCGCACCCGGCCGGGCCTACCCCAGGCGCTGTTCGAGCCTGAGGAGTCTCCACGCGCCGTACGAGAGCGACCACGTGAGGATGAACAGACCGACCAGCAGGTAGCCGATCCGGCCGAAGTCCAGCGCCTGCAGGCGGCCCCAGACTCCGGCGGTGAGGCCCAGCGCCTGGGTGAGCACCTGGACCAGCTCGATGCCCCCGATCAGGAGCGCCGCGAGAACCGAAAGGCCGGTGACGGTCAGGTTATAGTAGATCTTCCTGAGAGGCGTGGCGAAGGCCCACCGGTACGCCGTCGTCATGAACACCCCGTCGGCGGTGTCCATCAGGGTCATCCCCGCAGCAAATAGCATGGGCAGGACGAGGATGCCCCACACCGGCAGGGCCTTGGCCGCCGCGCCCGCCGACAGGGCGAGCAGAGCCGCTTCGCTGGCGGTGTCAAACCCGAGCCCGAAGAGGAATCCCAACGGGAAGAGGTGCCAGGAACGATCGATCATCCGGAACAGCGGCCCGGCGAAACGCGCGACGATCCCGCGGGAAAGCAGGAGCCGTTCCAACTCGTCTCCGTCGTACGCGCCGCGGCGCATCTGCTGGAAGATCAGGTAGATGTCGATCCAGATAAACAGGTTGAGCAGACCGATGAGAACGAGGAAGCCCCCCGAGACGGTCGTTCCGATCACCGCGCCGACCGACCGGAGGTGGGGGAAGGCGTGCTGCGCCCAGCGGGCGACGAGGGCCGTGGTCAGGACCATCAGGAAGACGACGGTGGAGTGGCCGAGCGAGAAGTAGAACCCGACCCCCAAAGGCGCCCTGTCGTGGCGCGCCAACCTGCGGACCGCGTTGTCGATCGCCGCGATGTGATCGGCGTCGAAGGCGTGGCGCAGGCCAAGTGTGTAGGCGAGGAACCCCATGCCCAGGAGCGCGGGATGGACGCGGGCGGCGGGGACCAGGGCCAGGATCCCCACCAGGTGCAGTCCGAGGATCGCCGCGCCGTACCCGAGCCACGATGGTCCGTACCTGTTCACTGGTGCCTCCAATTCGCCTGCCCCTCCGCGGCGCCCGCCTAGGCGCTGCGGCCCCGCGATGTCTTCACGTTTGTCATACCATTCCCCTCTCGCGCGCAGCCGACTCCACAGGCCGTACGCGCGGTCTGTCATATGTCACTCAACTCTCTATTTTCCACGGGGCCTTCAAACGATCGTTCAAGGATCCTTCAAAAGGAGTATTCGCAAGATACAGCCCCACGCAATATGATTAGGTAGGGTAGGAGGGAGGGGATGGTATGCGCAAACTGCTAGGCGTGGTGGCGGTGTGCGGCTTCCTTTCCATTGGCGTGTTCCTCCCCACCATCGCATCGGCGACCCTGATCTACGATAACGGTCCGCTCAGTCCCGGCGGACTCAACATGACGTATTACTTCGTGGCAGAAGATTTCACGCTGACGCAAGCGGTAACACTCAACTCGATTCGCTTTTGGAATATACAAGGTTTCCCCGCCACCTGCTGCTACGACGGTTCAATTACCTGGGGCATATACTCCACCGGGGCTTGCGTACCAGCCTGCCAGTTTGGCTCAAGCAAGCCCTTGGCGCCGTTATACGGCCCAACAACCACGACCGCTGTTACGCGCACGACGACAGGGGGGGCAAACGACGAGTTTCAGAACGACGTCGCGCTTCCTTCTGTCGCGCTGCCTGCGGGATCATACTGGCTCGCGCTCCATAACGGGCCGCTCACAACAAACAGTTTCGAAACGGGCAATCCATCCGGCTCATTTTACTGGGAAACGACGACTGGTACCGTTCCCCAGGGGCCCGCTCCTCCCGGGGGCGACCCTGGTAGAGTCTGTCATCCTATGGTGCCCACAGTGAATTGCATAAGCACCACGGATTGGGAGCCGTTTAGCAATACGGAGTACGCCTTCCAACTCTATGGCGAGGCGGGCGTTGTTCCAGAGCCATCCACCGTTCTTCTGCTGGGATCCGTTCTGCCGGCCCTCGCCGGCGTGTCGATCCACAGGCGGCGGAAGCCCTCGAATCGCTAGGCTCGCGTCGCAAGCAATACCTAAATCCCACGTCCGATTCTCAGCCGACCGACGACTCCTATCCTGCCCGCCACGCCCCGGAGGAGACGCCACCCGCCTGGGGGAAGCACACGCCCATGGATCGCTCTCAACCCAACGCCGCCGCGGCCGGCACGTTCGCCCTCGGGGATCTGACCGTCAACCGCCTCGGCTTTGGCGCGATGCGGATCACCGGGCCGCGCGTGCTGGGCGACCCGCCGGACCGCGAGCAGGCGAAAGCGGTCCTGCGCCGCGCCGTCGACCTGGGCGTCACGCTGATCGACACCGCCGATTCCTACGGCCCCGGCGTGTCCGAGGAGTTGATCGCGGAAGCGCTGCACCCGTATCCCGAGGAAGTGGTGATCGCGACAAAAGGAGGGTTCCTCCGCCGCGGGGGCGGCTGGATCCCCGACGGCCGGCCCGCTCATCTGCGGCAGGCGCTCGAAGGGAGCCTCCGGCGCCTCCGGGTGGATCGCATCACCCTGTACCAGCTGCATACCGTGGATCCGCGCGTGCCGATCGAAGACTCGGTCGGCGCCCTCGTCGACCTCGCATCGCAGGGGAAGATCCGCCACATCGGGGTCTCGAACGTCACCGTGGAAGAACTCGCCCGCGCGCGCCGGCTGACGCGGGTCGTGTCGGTGCAGAACCGTTACAGCCTGGCCGACCGGGAGTCCGATGACGTGGTCGATGTGTGCACCCGCGACGGCCTGGGCTTCTTTCCCTGGTACCCGCTGGCCACGGGCGCTCTCGCGCGGACTCGGGACGAGCGCCTCCGCCGGATCGCCCGCGACCACACAGCCACGTCCGCCCAGGTGGCGCTGGCGTGGCTCCTGCGGCGTTCGCCGGCGATCGTGCCGATCCCGGGAACATCCTCGGCGGCGCATCTGGAAGAGAATGTGGGCGCAGCCCACCTCCGCCTGAGCGACGAGGAGTTCGAGGCGCTGGCCGGATGATATCGAAGAGGCCTGGTCTTCCATTAACGCACACGCACCCTTGCGCGAATCCTCCGCAAAACTTTTGTGCCGGTGATCGTCGGACCGTAGACTCTTAGGAGCTTTTTGAGGAAACGGCCACATCCCACCGGGGCGACCTCCGGATTGATCGTGTTGCCTCCGGCGCTTAGAATTCACACCATCAGCGTGTCAAGTCCCAATGCAACCAACCGATCGAGCACGTCGCTCGGTCGGCAGCTCGCCAAGTGAAGGGGGATGTCCATGTGGCCTGACCTGCTTGGACCCGGGTGGATCTTTGGAGTCCTGATGACGGTGAACCTCTTCGCCCTCTCCCTCGCGCTGGTCTGGTGGCTCGACGACTTCCGGGCGCCGCGCCAGGCCGCCGATCCGATTCAGGAGATCTGGCGCCTGTACGAGCAAGGAGATCTGACCCGGCAGGAGTTCGACCGGCTGAGGGCGCGCGTCAAGGACGGCGGGGACGCCGTGGAGTTGACGAGGGTCGGGGACGTCTTCGCGCTACCGCTGATTCGCGGCAGCGAAATAACCCCGGTGCCGGGATCTCAGGTCTTCAGGTAGCGCGCTCTCAATCCTTCAATTTAATAGTAGAGAGTCACAAGAGGGCCGGCCCCCTCTTCCGGGCGCCGCGGCGCCGTTGGTCATCATGAGGACGAATGACGTGTGCGCGATTCCCGCCCGAGCGCGCCCACCTTCTTTGGCTTTTCACTGAAGCGCGTCCCCCGCGACCGAAAGTGTCATGTGAATTTCCCGCCGCCGTGGTCGCCGTATGATACGTTGGAGGTGACAAGCCTTGGGAATCGATGATCACGGTGACTTCGAGACCGCGGACCGACACGACAATCAAGTGGCTCCTCGGCGGCGACCCTGCCATTCGCTGGCAGGCCTTGCGGGATCTGGCCGGCGCCGCGAAGCGCACGGTAGAGCGAGAACAGCGGCGGGTGGCGCGCCAGGGTTGGGGAGCCCGCCTGCTCGCCAGGCAGGACCCCGAGGGCACGTGGGCCGGTGGGCGCGGGTCGGACAGCGGCTTGTACTCGCCAAAATGGATCTCAACGACCTATACGATGTTGTTGCTCCGGGATATGGGCCTCCCGGCCGGCAACCGGCAGGCGCGAAAGGCCTGCAAGCGCCTTCTCGAGGGAGGGCTCCAGCGCGACGGGGGCATCAGCTACGGCACGTGGGCACAATGGACACGCCGGAGCGAAACGTGCGTGACCGGGATGGTGCTCTCCATCCTCTCGTATTTCAAGCATGACGACGACCGCCTCGACACCATTGCCAACCACCTGCTGCAGCAGCAGATGCCCGACGGGGGGTGGAATTGCCAGCGCCCGTCCGGCGCGACCCACGCGTCGGTGCACACCACCATCAGCGCGCTCGAGGGCCTGCGGCTGTACGAGGTACACCGCGGAGGCGACGCTCGGGCGGTGCGGGCCGCACAGCGACGCGGCCGCGAGTTCCTCCTGATGCACCGGCTCTTCCGCTCCCACCGCACCGGCGAAATCATCAAGCCCGAGTTCACCCGATTCTCGTTCCCGCCGCGGTGGCACTACGATATTCTCCGCGCGCTCGATTATTTCCAGGCCGTCAACGCGCCCCGCGACCGGCGCCTGGCGGAGGCGATCGACATCGTCAGCAACAGGCGCTGCGGGGACGGCCGCTGGCTGCTGCAGCACGAGTACAGGGGAAAGACGTATTTCAAGCTGGAGCGGCTCGGCGCGCCGAGCCGCTGGAACACGCTCCGCGCGCTGCGGGTGTTGAAGTGGTGGAATCGGGGGGACGGGAGGCACGATGGACGCGCAACGGCCTTACCAGATCAACCTTGATACACGGTACGCGCCGCTTGAGCTCATCGACGTTCAGGCGCTTGTCGAGGCGTCCAGGGACCCCTGGTATAATCAGACACTGTGCCGTGTCAACGACTGTGTCGTGCGGCTCGGCGTGGTGCAGGGGCAGTTCCACTGGCATAAGCACGACAGGGAGGACGAGTTCTTCTACGTGGTGGAGGGACGGTTCGTCATCGAGCTGGAGGGCCGGAGGGTCGAGCTCGCGCCGCGGCAGGGCATGACCGTTCCGAAGGGCGTGATGCATCGGACCGGCGCGCCGGAGCGCACCGTGATCCTCATGATCGAGGGGGCCGGGGTCAAGCCGACCGGCGATTGAAGGACCAATCTTCTGACGAGGAGGACACGATGTTCAAGGGATCGCAGAAAACCGGCTTGTTGGAGCAGGTGCCGCTCTTCGGCGGACTCACCCGGAAACAGGTGGAGCAGGTCGGGCGGCTCGCCGACCTGATCACGGTTCCCGCGGGGAGACGGCTGGCCACCGCGGGCGAACGCGGTGGGGAGCTCATCGTGATCGTGGAGGGACACGTCTCGGTGACCGTAGGGCACCGGCGCCCCGTACGCCTCGGACCGGGTGAATTCTTCGGCGAGATGAGCCTGGTCGACGGCAAGCCCCGCTCGGCCACGGTCGAGGCCGCGTCGGATTTGTTGGTGCTTGTCGTTGGCCAACGAGCGTTCTCCTCCCTGGTGGAGGCGTCGCCGCTGATCGCCCTCCGGATCATGCAAGTCTTGGCTCGCCGCCTTCGTGCGACCGAGGCGCTCGTTTCAGCCTAGGGCCGACCTCACCGACCGACGCTCGAATATCCGCACCGTCTACCCGATCCAATGGGTGGGCTCGACAAGTTCTTCAGCGCGGAGCAGATTGCGAATGGCTCTCGGAGATTGAGCCCGAACTCCTAGGGGGACATTGCTGGAGAGGGAGGTGGCAGGATGCGGCGGTATGCCATGGCGGTCGTCGTGCTTCTGATCGCTTTGCTGGTGCAGAGAGGGGGAGCCAACGGTCACGGCCGTCAGTTCGAAGCGTTCATGACGGGAGATCAGGAACTGCCGCCCGTTGTGACGGAGATGCTGGGCAGTGTCAGCATCAGGTTCAACGACGACTTCACCGCGGCAACGTTCACCCTCACGGTCAAGGATGGCGTCCGGGTCACGCAGGCCCATATCCACTGCGGTGCCCAGGGCACCAACGGGCCGGTCGTCGTGTTCCTTGCCGGTCTCCACGCCCCCGGCTGGGATGTCGACGGAAGATGGGTCGACCACGTGCAGTTCACGAACGCGAACATCATCAACCCCGTGTGTGGGACGACGCTGGAAGCCCTGGCGCAGTCGATGGAGGCCGGGAACACCTACGCCAACGTCCACACCGTGGCCCATGCGGGCGGGGAGATCCGAGGACCGATCGTGTCGAAGTGACGGCCCCCGAGATGAGGGGCGGCTCGGGCCTAGCGGTCAGCGGCTGGTGGTGAGCGGGCCGGGCTGCGAGCGCCGAGAACCTCTCGGCGCTCACGGCTTTTATGGCGGGCCTCCGTCGAAAGGACTTCCGCGCGGGACCATCATATTGTCCGACCTAATGACCCAGAACAAGGCGTCGCCCACCGGACGGTGGCGTCGGACGAGCTCTACCCGCCCGAGCTGTCGCGCACGTTCCTCGTGCAAACCACCGACCGCCCTCGCGCGGCCGCACGACGCGGCCGGGCCGGTGGATGAACAAAGGAGTCACGACGATGCCTGAGCCGAGATCGGAAACCGGATCCCGCGATCCTGAAGGGCGGCAAGCGATTCGGGAGAACGTCCGCCGGCTCTGCAAGAAGTTCCCGGACGAGTACTGGCGCGCCGTCGACAAGGCCGAGGAGTACCCGGCGGCCTTCGTGGACGCGCTGACCGCCTCCGGCTATCTGGCGGCCCTCATCCCCGAAGCGTACGGAGGATCGGGACTGGACCTCACCGAGGCGAGCATCATCCTCGAAGAGATCAACCGCTCCGGGGGCAGCGCCGGCGCCTGCCACGCGCAGATGTACACGATGGGCACGCTGCTCCGCTGGGGCAGCGACGAGCAAAAGCGGCGGTACCTGCCGCGGATCGCGCGTGGCGAGCTCCGGCTCCAGGCCTTTGCCGTGACCGAGGCGGCCTCCGGGTCTGAGACGACGCGGATCCAGACCACCGCCGTCCGCCGGGGCGACCGGTACCTCGTCAACGGGCAGAAGGTGTTCATTTCCCGGGTGAAGCAGTCCGACCTGATGATGCTGCTGGCCCGCACGACACCCTACGACGAGCTCACCGACAAGACGCAGGGCCTCTCGGTGTTTCTCGTGGATCTCCGAGACGTCCGGGGGAAACTGGACGTGCAGCCGCTCGAGTTGATGCTGAACCACCACTCAAACGTGGTCTTCTTTGAGGACGTCGAGGTCCCGGCCGAGAACCTCATCGGCGAGGAAGGCCGCGGGTTCCGCTACATCATCGACGGCTGGAACGCCGAACGGATTCTGCTGGCCGCCGAGGCGATCGGCGACGGCCGCTGGTTCGTCGACCGGGCGGCCGCCTACGGCCGCGAGCGCGTCGTGTTCGGCCGGCCGATCGGCGCGAATCAAGGGGTCCAGTTTCCCATCGCCCAGGCCTTCGCGCACGTCGAGGCTGCCGATCTGATGCGCTTTCATGCCGCGGCCAGGTTCGACCGCGAAGAGCCGTGCGGGGCGGAGGCGAACATGGCGAAGCTGCTGGCCTCCGACGCGGCCTGGGAAGCGGCCAACGTCTGCCTGACGACCTACGGTGGATACGGGTTCGCCCGCGACTACGACGTCGAGCGGAAGTTCCGAGAGACACGGCTGTTCTCGGTGGCGCCGGTCAGCAACAACCTCGTGCTGGCCTTTCTGGGAAACAAGGTGCTTGGATTGCCGAAATCGTACTAATCTTACGCCCTGCGCAGGCACGCCGTGAGCCGGCTCAGGCACACCGTGAGGTGGCTCAGGAAGGGGGACGGTGTATGCGAAGGCTTGTTGCGCTATCGGGGGCATCCCTGGTCGTCATCTCCGCGCTCGCGTTTCAGGTCAGCGGGCAGCCTGCCGCGAACGGCGGCGTCTACGAGGCCGTCGGCGCGCCGCGGCGGGATGCCGACAAGCTGCCGCAGGTCTCCAATTTCGCCCTCGTGGGCCACGCCTCGCTGGTGAACCCGCCCGGGAGCCGTCTGTCCGGCGAAGGGGTCCCCAGGGGCATGAACGCGCCGCTGGCGATCGCGAAGACCTGCGCGTACGTCGGCAGCCGGAACGGGCTCCAGGACCCGCTGATCGTCGATATCACGAACCCCCGGCTGCTGGTGGTCGCGGGGTTCATCCCCGGCATCCCGCTCAGCTCGTCGCGCGAGATGCGGGCGTTCGGCGACCTCAACCTGCTGGTGATCGGCAACTTCCGGCTCCGGAAGGGCGAACCCACATGGGAGAACCCGACGGGGGCGGACGGGACGGTCAACAACTTCAGGATCTACAACATCGCCGACTGCACGCGGCCGGCCCTCAGGGCGACGATCGATCTCGGCCCGAACGTCTACCATGAGTTCTACCTCTGGGTCGACCCCAAGGATCACACGCGCACGCTCCTCTACGCGACGTTCAACGACAACAACAGCGGGCCGAACCTCCCCGACCTCCGGGTGCTCGACATCACGAACGCGCAGAACGGCGCGGCTCCGAGCCAGATCGCGTCGTTCACCCTCGACCCGGCCGTTCCCGCAGACGCGCGCGTGAATCCGAACGACCCGGCGCAAAAGTTCGGCGACGATCAGTTCCCGTTCAAGGCGACCGACCTCACCGTGTCGATCGACCCGCGGTTCCTGTTTGCGGGGCGCTACGGCCCTCAGCCGATCACGCAGTGGAACAACCGGCTGCACTCCCTGTCGGTGAACCCCGAGGGCACGCGCGTGTTCATGGCGAACCTCGGCGCGGGCTTCTTCATGCTCGACAGCTCGAACCTGGCGGATCCGGCGAAGGCGAAAGCCTGCACCCCGGACACCGTGACGAAGGACGCCGCGACCAACCAGGACGCCAACCTCTGCCTCCGGAAACTGGACCCGGATCCGAACGCCCGGGTCACCTGGCACCCGCCGCAGGCCAGCGTCACGCACACCGCGGTCCAGATCCCGGGGCGCCCCTACGTGCTGGTCGGCGACGAGCGGAACGGCACGACGACCTGCCCCTGGTCCTATTACCGGATCATCGACATCCGGGACGAGATGCGCCCCGCCATCATCTCCGAGATGAGGCTCCCGGAGAACAAGCCGCAGGCGTGCCGCCGGGGCGGGCCCGGAGACCCGAAGTACAAGCGGGAGTTCTCGGCGCACAACGCGACGCCGTTCAAAGATGTCGCGTTCTTCACCTGGTACTCCGGCGGCCTGCGGGCGTGGGAGTACGCGGACCCGCACCGCCCCCGCGAAGTGGGCGTCTTCGTCCCCCAGCCCCTGCCCAAGGTGAGCGTCACCTGGCGCGACAGCGACGACGTCTGGGCGTGGAGCTACCCCATCGTGCGGAACGGGCTGATTTACTTCGTCGACATGCGCAACGGGCTGTACATCGTGAGGTACCTCGGGCCGCATCAGGACGAGGTGCCCGCCCAGGGAGTCTACGCGGGGAACCAGACGGCCTCGACGCAGTGATGCGTTAGAGGATCCCTGCGCGCCGGCCCTCGGCGACGTAGTGGTCCCAGGTCTTCAAGAGGATCGTTCGCTCCCAGAGGTCTGCGCGGACCCGAGCGATACCGGCTCGAGATTCGCCCGCTTCAGCACCGCGTCCAGGCGGTCTGCCAGGCCCTTGTCCGCGGGAAGCATCGGCAGCCGGTGCTCGTTCTCGGCGATCAGTCCCAACCGCTTCATCATGTACTTGACCGGAATCGGATTGGTCTCCCAGAAGACCGCCCGGTTGAGTTCGAAGAGCTCGAAGTGCAGGGCGCGGGCCTCGGCCAGAGCGCCGGAGGCGACGACCTCGCACAGCCGCGCGATCTTTTTCGGCGCGAGGTTGCCGACTGCGTTCATCAGCCCGGTGGCGCCGACGGCGAGCATCGGGAAGCTGAGCTCCTCGAGACCCACGAAGACGCGGAACTCCGGCCCAAAGCGCTGCAGGAGCTGGCTGGTGTGCCCGAGGTCGTTGACCGCCTGCTTGATCCCCACCAGCGTCGGCAGCCGCGCGGCGATCCATTCGATCGTGTCCGCGTCCAGCGAAACCGCCGCCCGGCCGGGGATGTGGTAGAGCAGTAAGGGCAGCGTCGTCCGCCGGCCGACGTCGACGAAATACTCCACCAGCCCCCGTTGGGGGGGCCGGATGTAGTAGGGCGTGACGACCAGCACCGCCGCGGCCCCGGCGAGCTCGGCCTCCTCGGTCAGCCAGACGGTCTCCGCATGCGACTGCGAGCCCGTGGCGGCTACGACCGGGATCCGCCCGCGGCTCGTCTCCACCGCCACCCTGACCAGTTGGGCGCGCTCGTCGGCCGTGAGCGTGCTCGGCTCCGCCGTGGTGCCGCAGACCACGATGCCGTGAGAGCCCTCCGCGATCTGGTATTCGACCAGCCCGGTGAACGCCTCGTAGTCCACGGCGCCGTCCTTGAACGGCGTGATCAGGGGAGGATACGAGCCCCGCAGGAAGTTGCGGTCCAGGTCCACCGCGCCCCCTCAGGACTTCGCCGCAGCCCGGCGGTTGGTCGAGAACCCCCGGTGCGGCCCCAGCAGGCGCGGCGGGTGCCGGAGGTCCTCCTGCCAGAGGAGGGAGTCCATCGCCAGGTTCAGCGACTGGTCCTGGGACGTATCATGAGCGGTGCTCGCCGTCATCTCGTCCGCCTCGAGTGGGATGAGCTCGGTGCAGCCGTATGTTCTGCGCCGCCGGAGGTTCCCCTCCGGGGTGGAGGCTCCCCCGGGTAGGTGACGAGCACGCCCTCAACCTTCGCCCACGGCGTCAGCGCATGCGGGCGAGCGCTGGCCTCGCCCATGATGTGGAAGACGGTATCGCCCCGGGCGAGGAGGGCGTCGGCCACAAGCGAGCGGTGGCACCGCCACGGGACGGCCTCGGCGCACATCACGGCGGCCGGCCCGGCGTCTTGGGCCAGGACCCGCATTTCGTCCAGCGCCGCCGCGAACTCCGGCGTCTCCATGTAATCAGCAAACCCCCTGAAGCTCGCGTTGCGCCAGGCCGTATTGGTCGAGCCGACCCGCGGCTTCCTGAGGCCGCCGAGGCCCGGCAGATGCCGGTAGTCGATGCCGCGGTCCCGGAGGCGCGGGCCGAGGTCCTCCCGGTTGAACTGGGGCGTGTGGCGCGATCGGGGCACGGTGCGGATGTCGACCAGCGTCCGGATCTCGAAGCTCCGCAGCGCCGCCACCAACTCGTCGAGCGTTCGCGTGGAATGGCCGATGGTATAGATCCGCATGACCCAGCGGAGGGATTTGCCGCCGCCGGCAGGAATCTCCTCCAGGTGACAGCCACTCCACCCAGCGCGGCGGGGTGCCGGTGAAGCTCCCGCCCCTTCGCCAGCGCATCGCCTCAGGACTGGCGGACGCATCGGCGGACCAGGCCCGCCGGGTGGTGTTCGACGGGCTCCGGCCCCGTCTGGCCGCCGCGCGCCATCGCTACCCCGATCTGCAAGATCGCATCCGGGCGATCAAAGCGGACGCCCTCGAGCACCTCGACGAACTGGTCCGGCTCGCGACCGACCGGCTGGAGCGCAACGGCTGCACGGTGGTGGTCGCCCGGACGGCCGAGGAGGCGCGGCAGCACATCCTCGGGATCGTCGGGGGCGGGACGCTCGTCAAGTCCAAGAGCAACGCGGCCAAGGAAATCGGGGTCGTTGAAGCGCTCGAATCGCGCGGTGTCCAGGTCGTGGAGACCGACCTGGGAGACCGCATCAACCAGCTGAACGGCACCTACGGCGGACACATCATCGCGCCGGCGATCCAGATCACCGCGGCGCGGGTCCGCGAATTATTCAGCGAACTCGCCGGTGAGGTGCTCCCGGAAGACCCGGAAGAGATCGTGAAGGTCGCCCGGGAGGACCTCCGTGCCGCGTTCGCCGGCGCCGGGTACGGGCTCTCCGGCGGCAATGTGCTGGCGGCCGAGACGGGAACGCTCGGCGTCATCGAGAACGAGGGGAACATCCGGATGCTCTCCTCGCTTCCTCCCGTGCACATTGCGGTCGTCCCGATCACCAAGATCGTCCGCACGGTGGAAGACGCCCTCACCGTCATGCAGGGCGCCAGCGTCTTCGGCGTCGGCCAGCGGCTCGGGACCTATGCCTCCTTCATTTCCGGCCCCGCCCCCGCGGAAGGCTTTGGCCCGAGGGAGGTCCACATCGTTCTCGTCGACAACGGCCGGCGCCGGGCGGTCGCCCAGGGCTTCGGCGAGGCGTTCTCGTGCATCAGCTGCGGGGCCTGCCTGGACCACTGCCCGGTGTACGCGGTCATCGGCGACAAGTATGGGGTCACCACCCACATCGGCGGCATCGGGCTCCTGCAGGCCAGCTTCACGTCCGGGCTGGACCTGACGGCGGGCCAAGGCCTCTCGCTGTGCCTGAACTGCCGGGCCTGTGTCGACCCCTGCCCCGTCCGGATCGACACCCCCGGCATGCACGCCCGCCTCCGCGAGCACCTCCCGGCCGGTCAACGGCTCCCGGGGCTCGCCCGGGTGGTGCTCGCCCTCGCGCGCCGCGTCCCGCTCATGCGCGCCGCCGGATGGGCCCTCTATGGAGCCGAGCGGCTGGGGCTGCGGCGGATGGCCCAGAACATGCTCCCCCGCCAGCTTCAGGAGATGGCGCCGCTGCTGCCGCCGATGCCGGCGCCTCGGGAGATGGCGCGGCCGCCGGCCGTGATCGAGCCGATCGGCCCGCACAAGCACACCGTTGCGTTCTTCAGCGGCTGCGTGATGAGCACGTGGCTCGCGCCGGTCAACTGGGCGACCCTGCGGGTGCTGGCGCGGTCGGGCTGCCGGATCCGGGTGCCGCGCCGCCAGGGCTGCTGTGGGGCGCTCCATCACCACATGGGCGAGGGGAGACAAGCCCGTAAACTGGCCCGGCGCGTCATCAACGCGTTCAGCAGGCTCGACGACTGCGAGGCGATCGTCACGAACTCCGCGGGGTGCGGCGCGGCGATGAAGGAGTACGCGGAACTGCTCCACGACGATCCGTCCTACGCGGAGCGGGCGGCCGCGTTCTCTGCGCGCGTCCGGGATGCGAGCGAATTTCTTGTGGTCCACGGCTTGGCCCAGGCGGGTCCGGTCCGGGCGCGGGCGGTGTACTTCGATCCCTGCCATCTCGGCATCGCCCAGGGGATCACCAAGGAACCGCGGTGGCTCCTCAGCCACGTGCCCGGCCTCAAGGTCGTGGAGGCCGAGCGCCGGGAAGCCTGCTGCGGGAGCGCCGGGATCTTCAACCTCGTCCATCCGGACGTGAGCGGCCGCCTCGCCGACCTCCTCGTCGAGGATCTGATGGCGGCGGGCCCGGAACTGATCGTCACGAGCAACCCGGGGTGCCTGCTGCAGGTGCGCTGGGGGCTGGCCCGGTCCGGCGCCGACCGCCCTCCCGAAGTCATCCATTTAATGGAACTGCTCGACCACGCCACAGGAGCGGCCAGATGACCGCGGAGCAGCCGGACGAGCCCGGGGCCGCGACCCCCGAAGCGGCCACCCCCGAAGTCCCCGCGCCCCCGCCGGTCATCGTAGATGAAGTGCTGGCATCGCTGCGGCGGCTCAGGGGGCGCACCCGCGTCCGCGTCCGCGCGGGGCTGCTCGGCGAGGCGGTCGAGGCGATGACCGCCGTCGGGTTCCAGGTCGCGCGATTCGACAGCGGCGACGGCGTGCTTGGGAGGCTGCGCGAGATCATCCCGCAAGACGCGCGCGTGGTCTACCAGCCGTGCGCCGCCGGCCGGGCGCTGCAGGTGCACGAGGTCCTTCGGGCCGAGGGCCGGGACATCGTCGTCCTGCCGGACGATGCCGAACGTGTCGGGCAAAACGGCTCCTGGCGCGAGCACCTGCTGGGGGCCCAGTTCGGCGTGACCGGCGCGACCGCGCTCGTCGCGGACACAGGGAGCGTCGCCCTGGCCGAAGAGTTGGGCTTTGGCCGGGCCGCCAGCAATGTCCCGCCGGTGCACATCGCGCTGGCGTTGGCCGACAGCGTGGTCGAAACCATCCTCGATGCCGCGGTCATCGCCCGCGGATACGCCGCCCTGCACCTCGATCGCCCGCTGCCCCGCTACCTCTCCTTGATCTCCGGCCCCAGCAAGACGGCGGACATCGGCTTCCAGTTGGTGCCCGGCATGCACGGCCCCCGCGCCGCCCACGTGCTCATCTGGGACCACCCCAAGGGCACGGGAACCGGTGACGACGCGCTCAGGACCTGGGTCCTCGCTTAAATGTCCACTGAAGAAGAAGGAACCATGTCCGTTCGTGGGGCCGGCCAGCAGATTAACGCAGCCGTGTCCGCCTGGGAAGGGATCACCGCGCATCCCCACCGGTTCGGCGGGACGGAGTATCGGTTGGTCGACCGGGAGATCGGCCACGTTCACGGCGATGGACTGGTCGACGTCCCGTTCCCGCCAACCGTGAAGCACGAGCTCGTGGCGGCGGGGCAGGCAGTCCCTCACCACGTCTTGCCGGAGAGCGGATGGATCAGCTTCTATATTCGTGATCCGGGGGATGTCGAGAAGGGGATCGCCCTGCTGCGGCGATCGTACGAGATCGCGGTGGATCAACGCGCGAGAACAATGGCGCGACGAGGTCAGCGTCCGGAGTAACTCAGCGCGTCCACAGGCCGTCTCAGTGTGCGCATGCGCGACGGTATTTGCCGTGTACCTCGACCTCTCCCGCCGGGAATGGGAGGCCGGAAGGGATCGTTCAAAAAGGCTGGCGAGGGACGGCATGATGTTGCGCGAACTGGGCTTGAGCGGACGCAGTATATGGAAGCTGATTCGGCAGTTTGTTTCGGCAGCCGCCGTGCCTTCGCTCCTTTTTTATTTCGGGCTGCGGCAGGGGTCGTTGGCGGCGGCGGTGGGGGCCGGCGGCGGGTGGGCGGCCATCCTGCAGGTTCACGCGCTGATCCGGTACCGCCTCGTGGACCCGATGGTCCTCTACGGGCTGGTGTTCACGGCGGGCCAGGTCGCTGTGGCCCTGGCCGCGAATAGCCCCGTCGTCTTTGCGGGAGGCGGGGTCGCGGAGAACCTGATCGACGGCCTGGGGCTGCTGGGGTCCGTTGCGATCCGCCGCCCGCTCCTTCCCTCGGTCATCGACCGGATCATCCGGCAGCACGCGCAGGCCGTGCTGACGCTGCCGGTGCGCGCGGCGCTCGGCCGGTTGACGCTTGCGTGGGCGGTCGGGTGTCTCGCCCGCGCCGCGGGTCTGTATGTCGCGCTCACGCACATGGCGCTGGGTCCGTTCCTTGTGGTGAACACGCTGGCGGGGTGGCCGGTCACCGCCGTGGGGGTGCTGGCGAGCGTCGCCTACGTTGGGGCCCAGACTCGCCGCGCCGTCCGGGTGCGCCCCAAGGGGCGGCGCTCCCTTCGGACATGCCTTGCGAGATTGGCCGCATGAGCACACCCCAGAGCGGGATCTTTGCGCTCGGGACCGCCTCTCACGCCTACCTGGAATTCAATCTCGCGCCTGGGAAAAATCCCCGCGATCTCGTCACCGCGCTGGCCAATCTTCGAGAACCGCGCACCACGATCGGCGGTGTCAATCTCGTGTCGGGATTCCGACCCGAATTGTGGCGCGGTGTGGTGCCCGATGGGGCGCCGCCCGACCTGACCGGTTTCAACCGCGACATCCGCGGGGCGGAGGGCTACGTCATTCCGGGGACGCAGCACGATGCCGTGCTCTGGCTCTCCGGCAGCGCGTACGACGTGATTTTTGATGAATCGCGCCAAGCCATTGCCGCGCTGGCCGGCCTGGCGTCGGTCGCCGAAGAAACCTCCAGCTGGCCCTATCGTCATGACCGCGACCTCACCGGCTTCATCGACGGGACCGAAAATCCGAGCCTGCTGGACGCGGCGAATGTGCTGGTGATTCCCGAGGGCAAGCCCGGCGCGGGCGGCACCATCCTGCTGCTGCAGAAATGGGTGCACAATGCGACCCGTTGGGAGTCCCTGGAGGTCGCCGAGCAGGAACGGACTATCGGGCGGCGCAAAGAGGACAGCACCGAGCTGGATCCGAAATCTCCGGAGTCTCACGTCGCGCGGACCGACCAGGATAAATTCGGCCATATCTTCCGCCGGAACATGCCCTACGGCACGGTCACGAACCACGGGACGATCTTCGTCGGCTTCACCGCTGAGCAGCAGCGCCTGAGCAGGATGCTCGAGAGCATGGCCGGGACCGCCGACGGCGTTCGGGATGCCTTGACCCTGTACACGACGCCGTTGACCGGCGCCTACTACTTCATTCCTTCCATAGAAGCCATCGGCCGATTCGTTACCGAACCGGAGACGGGCTGAGAGGGTGAAGTCACTGTCCCGCCGCTAGCGCTGTACGATTATTGGGTATGCGCTGCGCCGGCTCCACTGCTCTGCCTTGTGCCTGGTCGCATTGACGCCTATTGGAGCGCGGTCCGTAAGACAATCGACGAGCGGAACGAGTTTCCCATCAGGGGGGGACGGACGATGAACGGGCACAGTTGCGTGATCTCACCACAATTCAAAGGAGCGCTCGCCCACGTGTCTGGGGGCAAGTACGGCCGCATGTTCTCGAACTTGCCCGCGCTCGAGATCGACGAGAACATTGTTCGCGCCCTCGGTCGCTCGGGGTCCGGCATGGATCTCCCGGCTGGCGCGTTCGAGGACCCGGAGAGCGACAACCCGCGCATTCCCGCGGGTTTTCCGTTCCTGGGGCAGTTCATTGCGCATGATATCACCCGCGATCCATCGCTGCTCCATCACCACGCAACCCTTAAACAACTGCGCAATTTCCGGACGCCTCGGTTCGACCTCGAGGTGGTGTATGGGGCGGGCGCGCTTGCCCACCCCTACTTCTACGACCTGCACGATCCGGACATGCTGCTGATCGGGATGAACGACGCGGGGCCCGACGACCTCCCGCGCAACGCCCAGGGTCAGGCGTTGATTGCCGACTCACGGAACGACTCCCACATGATCATCTCGCAGCTCCACCTGGCGTTTCTCAAATTTCACAACCGGATTGTGAATCTGCTCCACGGGAAGGGACTGCGGGGTGATGCCGCCCTTGAGGAAGCTCGGCGTCTCGCGACCTGGCACTACCAATGGATCGTCGTCCACGAGTTTCTGCCCCTCAGTGTGGGCCAGGAGATGGTCGAGCACATTCTGCGCGACGGCCATTTGATCTATGCGTTCGAAGGCCACCCTTTCATCCCCGTCGAATTCGCCGATGCCGCCTATCGCTTTGGCCACCCCCAGATCCGGGCCACCTATCAATTGAACGACCGCGCCGGCAGGGTGGCCATCTTCCCGGACCTGGCGGGGATGCGGCCCGTCCCCGCGGCTCACGTCGTGGATTGGGCCCGGTTCTTTGCCATCCCGGGACGCCGCCCGCCGCAGGCGAGCAAACGCATCAGCGCTCGTCTGGTGCACGCCCTCATCGACCTCCCGGAATCCATCGTCGGCGAGACTGAGCGGCCCGAGGAGCACTCGCTCGCCTACCGTGATCTCGAGCGGGGGGTGAACTGCGAGCTGCCATCCGGCGAGGCGGTCGCCCGCGTCATCGGCCTCGATCCACTCCCCAAACACGCCCTGGGATTGCAGGCGCTCGGGTGGGAAGGCGAGACTCCGCTCTGGTACTACGTGCTCAAAGAGGCCGAGATCCAGGGGGCCGGTGAACGGCTGGGGGAGGTCGGCGGCCGGATCGTGGCCGAGGTCCTGCTGGGCCTTCTCGCGGGCGATCCCCACTCTTACGGAAACACGAACCCGGAATGGCGGCCGACCCTGCCGGGGACGCGCGACGGCGAATTCACCATGGCGGATCTGTTGGTGTTCGCAGGGGTGGCATGAGATGCAGCAGTACTCTGCCGCCGCGGCCGCGCGGCTGCTGATCGACGCCCTGGGCGTCTAGGTTTTCGGAGGCGGGCGCCGCCGGCGTCTAACGCGGACCCGCTGGGGACCTGTTAGGGCTGATACATGTAGTCCAGTGTCGCATCGTCGGCGCCGATCATTGGAGAGAGCGCCCACCCTGCCACGATGGCAAAAAACGCCATCAGCAGGCCCAACACGATGCGCTTGGTCAGGGCTGCCCGCAGGGTCCCCGCCGGTTGCGGCCGCGACGTTCTCATGATCCACCCCTCTTGCTCGTCGCGGCACGTCCAGGCACGCAGCGAGCTCATTGAAGCGTGCTCGCAACTTACCGTCCCGGCGCTCCTCGCGCCTTCTATCGTTGGGATGATCTCGCGAATCGAACGAGGGACCGCGCGCTATCGATCGAGCGCGCGGACCATTATGCTATACTGACGCCGTGCAGCTCGCCGAGCTCCGCCACCGCATCGACGATCGGACCGCCCTGACCCGGGCCCTGCTGGAGATCGTGGGGCCCGACCACGTCTTGACCCATCCGGCCGATCTGATCGCCTACGAGTACGACGGCTGCAATTTCATGGCCGCCCTGCCCGACCTCGTCGTCTGCCCGCTCTCGCGGGACGAGGTGGTGGGGATCGTCGCGGCCGCGCGCCGCCACCGGGTACCGCTGATCGCCCGCGGCTCCGGCACCGGGCTCGCGGGGGGAGCGATCACCCCGATCGGCGGCATCATCGTGTCGCTCGCCAGGATGAAGCGCATCCTGCACGTCGACCTGGACAACCGGTACGCCATCGTCGAGCCCGGCGTCATCAACCTGGACATCACGGCGGCCGTGCAGGCGCGCGGGTACTTTTTTGCGCCCGATCCCAGCAGCCAGTCGGCGTGCAGCGTCGGCGGGAACGTGGCGAACAACAGCGGCGGCGTCCATACCCTGGCGTTCGGGGTCACGACGAACCACGTGCTCGGCCTCGAGCTGGTGCTGGCCGACGGATCGGTGGTGCAGCTCGGCGGCCGCGGCGCGGACGAGCCCGGGCTCGACCTCCCGGGCCTCGTCGTCGGGTCGGAGGGCACGCTCGGCATCGTCACCGCCGTCACGGTCCGGCTGATGCGCCGCCGCGAGGGGCTCCTGACGATGCTCGGCATCTTCCCGACGATCGAGCAGGCGAGCCAGGCGGTCGCCGAGATCATCGCCTCGGGGATCGGTCCCACAGCGCTCGAGATGATCGACCAGCTGACCGTGGAGGCCGTGGAGCCGGCCGTCCACGCCGGGCTCCCCCTCGATGCCGGCGCCGTGCTCCTCATCGAGGTGGAGGGGGTCCGGGAAGTCCTCGCGCCCTCGGCCAGGACCATCGACGCCCTCTGCCGGCGCAACGGCGCGCGTGAGGTGCGGACCGCGCGCACCGAGGAGGAGCGCCACCTCTACTGGGCGGCCCGCAAGGGCGCGTTCGGCGCGATGGGACGGCTGGCGCCCAACTACTACCTGCACGACGCGGTCGTGCCCCGCAGCCGCCTCCCCGCGATCATGCGCCAGGTCATGGAGATCGCCCGCCAAAACGGCATCCGCGTCGCCAACGTCTTCCACGCCGGGGACGGGAATCTCCACCCGCTCATCCCCTACGACGCCGCAGCCCCCGGGGAGACCGAGCGGGTGATGAAGGCCAGCGAGGAGATTCTGGCCGCCTGCGTCGCGGCGGGGGGCAGCCTCAGCGGCGAGCACGGGATCGGCTTCGAGAAGAACAACTACATGCCGTGGATCTTCTCCGAGACCGATCTCGCCGCCCAGCGCCGGCTGAAGCGCGCGTGGGATCCCGAGGACCTGATGAACCCGTTCAAGATATTTCCCACGCCGATCTCGTGCGGGGAATTGATGGTCCGCCGGCCGCCGCGGTTGAGCGCCTCCGGACTCTGGATCTGACCGGCATTCGTGACACGAGGAGGGCGCGCTCAGTGGCGATAGGAACCACTCCCCCGGAGGTGCCGGCCGCGCAGCCGATCCCTCGTCTGGCGGTCCCGGAGCTGGACCGGTGCATCCAGTGCGGCTTCTGTCTCCAGCACTGCCCCACGTACCGGATCCTGGGGGTGGAGACCGAATCGCCCCGCGGACGGATCCATCTCGTCGAGGCCGCCGCGCAGGGCAGGATCCCGATCGACGCGCGCTTCGAAGAGCACATGTACGTCTGCCTCGGCTGCCGGGCGTGTGAGACGGCCTGCCCCTCCGGCGTGCGGTTCGGCACGATCATCGAGGCCGCCCGGGCGGAGATCGGCCCCACCGGATCCCCCCTCGCCAAGCGCCTGACCCGGCTCGCCCTCCGGCACCTGATGCCCTACCCCGGCCGGCTGCGGTTCGCGGCGGCGCTGATGCGGTTCTACCAGCGGAGCGGACTCCGGACCGCCGCCCGCGCGCTCCACCTCATCCCGCGCCGCCTGGCGGAGATGGAGTCGCTGCTCCCCGCGATTCCCCACCGGTTCTTCGCGCCCCGGCAGGAAGTCTTCCCCGCGATCGGGCCGCGGCGGGCGCGCGTCGGGCTCCTCAGCGGCTGCGTGATGAGCGTCCTGTTCGCCGACCTCAACGAGGCGACGATCCGCGTGCTGCAGCGGAACGGGTGCGAGGTCGTCGTCCCGCGCGCGCAGACCTGCTGCGCCGCCCTCAATCTGCACAACGGCGAGCGCGATCGGGCGCGCGCGATGGCGCGCCGGAACATCGAGACGTTTCTCGCCGCCGGGGTCGACGCGGTGATCATCAACTCGGCCGGCTGCGGCAGCGCGAGCAAGGAGTACGATGTGCTCTTCCGCGACGACCCGGCGTATGCGGCGAAGGCAACGCAGTATAGCCACCTCTGCCGGGACGTCAGCGAGTTCCTGGCGGATCTCGGGCTCGCCGGCCGGCTCGGCGAGGTCCGGGCGCGGGTGACCTATCAGGACCCCTGCCACCTCGCGCACGGCCAGGGCATTCGCCGGCAGCCGCGGGACCTGCTGCGCCGCATCCCGGGGATCGAGCTGGTGGAGATGCCGGGGTCGGATCGCTGCTGCGGGAGCGCGGGAATCTACAATCTCACCCAACCCGGCTACTCGCGCCAGGTGCTCGACGAGAAGATGGCCGCGGTCCGCGAGACCGGCGCCGCTCTCGTCGTCGCGCCGAACCCGGGGTGCATGCTGCAGATCGCCTCGGGGATCCGCGCCCACGGGCTCGAGATGCACGTCCGCCACCTCATCGATCTTCTCGACCAGGCCTATGCGGCGGCCGAGGGCGGCCGCGCGGGGGGGACACCTCGGGCATGACGGCCGCCCTCGCCGGCCGGGCGCGGGAGATTGTGGGGCCGGACAACTTGCTCGACAATCCCGCAGCCCTCGTCGCGTACACCGTTGACGGCATCCGCCCCGCCGCGATGGCCAGGCCGGCCACGGCCGAGGACACCGCCACCCTGCTCGCCGCCGCGGGCGAACACGGCGCCGGTGTTCTGCCGCGCGGCGCGGGGGCGCACCAGCACCTGGGCGGCGTGCCATCCCGCGCCGATCTCGTCATCGACACGACGCGCCTCACCGGGATCACCGACTACGAGCCCGCCGATTATGTCGTGGCGGTGCGCGCCGGGACGCGCCTTCGGGATCTGCAGGCGGAGCTCGGCAAGCACAGCCAGTGGCTCCCGCTTGATCCCCCGGGGATGTCGGTCGCCACGGTCGGGGGGATTATCGCCGCCAACCGGAACGGCCCGCGGCGGCTGCTGTACGGCCCGATCCGCGACATGGTGATCGGCATCCGGGTCGCGCT
>WNGI01001620.1_pt1 | contig 53619 bp, 50 predicted proteins | sample 5400621 | NCBI WGS metagenome assembly WNGI01 (sample SAMN13153374, study PRJNA577476) | soil metagenome | isolation source: 20 cm soil or saprolite under Garry oak tree replicate 1 | place: USA:California | collected 2016-06-15 | reverse complement strand
CCGTCGCGCTCCAGGGAAAGCTCGCGACGCTGCCCTAGCAGATCACCGGAGCGCCACCCACGGGCCTCGGTCGCGCGCGTCGACGTCGCCGACCAGGGCGGCGGTCACCCCGACCGCGGCGAGTGCGTCGATGGCGCGCGCGCTCTCCGTGCGGGGAAGGGCGACGAGGAGCCCGCCCGACGTCTGCGGGTCGAACGCCACCTCCACCAGGTCCGCAGGCAACGCCGAGTCGACGTCCACCTTGTCCGCGAGCCACTCACGGTTCCGGCGGCAGCCGCCGGTCAGATGTCCCTCGGCGGCGAGGCGGCGTGCGCCGGGAAGGAGCGGCAGGCGCTCGGCCGGAAACACGACGCGCACGTCGCTCCCGTGCGCCATCTCGTAGGCATGCCCGAGCAGGCTGAAGCCCGTGACGTCGGTGCACGCATGCACCGCGAAGTCGCGCAGCACCGTCGCGGCGGGCCGGTTGAGCGCCGCCATCGTCGCGACCGCGGCCGCATGCTCGTCCGCGGCGCCGGCCGCGTGCTTGATTGCCGTCGCGATGATGCCCGTCCCGAGCGGCTTGGTGAGGACGAGCGCGTCGCCGGGCCGCGCGCCGACGTTCCGCCAGATGCGGTCAGGGTGCACGAGCCCCGTCACGGCCATGCCGAACTTGATCTCGTCGTCGGCCACCGTGTGGCCGCCGACGACGACGACGCCGGCTTCCTCCGCCTTGGCGAGCCCACCGCGAAGGATGTCCCGCAGCACGTCGGTCGGGACCCCTTGCTGCGGAAAGCACGCGATGTTGAGCGCCGTCCGCGGCTCCCCGCCCATCGCATAGACGTCGGAGAGCGCGTTCGCAGCCGCGATTGCGCCGAACTCGAACGGGTCGTCGACCATGGGCGCGAAGAAATCGACCGTCTGCACGAGCGCCAGATCGGGCGCGATCCGGAACACTCCGGCATCGTCGGCCGTCGACGTGCCGACCAGCAGATCGGGATGCACCACCGCGGGCAACCCCGCCAGGATTCGTGACAGGTCCGCCGGACCCAGCTTGCCGGCTCAACCCGACGTCCGCGCCCGCTCGGTGAGCCGGAACAGCTCCGGCCGAGTGTGCGACCCGCTACGACCGTCACCCATCGGGGGCAGCGTAGCAGATGCGCCGGGCTAGTGCCTCAGCTTGCGGATATCGCCGACGCGCACGGTGACGCCCGTCCGGTCGCACCAGTCGAGGAACGCGATCGCGAACTTCCGGCTGGCGCCGATCCGGTCGCGAAACATCGCCGCGGTGATGTCGCCGTGCCGCTGGCAGTGCTCGACGACGATGGCCTTCGCTTCGTCCGCCGCCGCACGCGCATACCAGGTGAAGCGCCCGTCGGCGAGGAGCCGCTCGACGCGGTCGCCGAGCGCGCGGGCGTCCGCGCCGAGGCTCACCCGATGGTCCGGCGAGCGGACCACGCTCTCCTCGCGGACGAGACGTCTCGCGGCCACCAGCCGGTCGATGCACGAGCGAAAGATGCGCGGCGCCACTGCCCAGGGGAGACCGCTCCGGAGGCTCTCCATCTCGACCCCCGGCGCGAGCGGCTGCTCGCGATGCGCGGCCGCGACCGCGGCCAGCACGGCGTCCTCGAGCTGCCGCGACAGGTCCGCGGTCGTGTACGCCTCGGGGCTCGAGCCGTCCTGGATCGGCACGATGCCCGGCGCCGATGCCAGAGCCGCGCGGGCCTCGTCTTCTCGCAGATTCAGCGCCTGCGCGACCGTTTCCAGGTCGCTCGCGAACTCCGGCGCGAGGTCGAGGAAGGCGCGGGCTGCCGCCGTGGGGTCGCCGCCGCGGAGCGCCTCCAGCCGTTCCACGAGCCCCGCCTCGCTCCGCCGGTGCCGGCTCGCGAACGGGTTCACCACCTCGCCGCCGCCGATCGTCCAGCGTGCGGTCTCGTCGCGCAGGATGAATCGATCGCCGCGCATCGCGAGGACGGGCTCCGGCAGCACGATCTGCGCCCAGCCCGTCGTCCGCGGCTCGAGCGCCGCTTCCGGGCCGAGCACGATCAGCTTGCCGATCACCTCCGCGGTCCCGAGGTGAAACCGTACCCGGCTGTGGCTCGGCAGCGGGCGCCGGGCCGCGGGCCTGAGCTCCACGCGGGCGTCCAGGCGGTCGGTCACCCGGGCGATCCGCTCGTGGCAGACGACATGGCCGCGGCCGAGGTCCTCCCGATCGATCCCGGCGAGGTTCATGGCGACCCGCTGTCCGTGAACGGCGGTCGCCACCGCGGCGCCGTGGCTCTCGAGGCCCCGGACGCGTGCCTGCTCGCCGCCCGGCAGCACCCGGATGACCTCGCCCTCGGATACCGTTCCCGCGATCGCCGTGCCGGTCACCACCACGCCGTGCCCGCGGATCACGAAGGCGCGGTCGACCGGCATACGAAAGTAGCCGGGTGGCGGCGGGCCCGGCGGCACCGAGAGCTGTGCGTCGATCTCGCGACGCAGCACGTCGAGGCCCTCGCCCGTCACCGTCGACACGGGGACGATCGGCGCACTCTCGAGCGTCGTGTCGAGGGTGAGGATCTCGATCTCCTCCCGCACCGCGGCGACGCGAGCCGCGTCGACGAGGTCGATCTTGGTGATGACGAAGATCCCGCGGCGCACGCCGAGGAGGTGCAGGATGTCGAGATGCTCCTCGGTCTGCGGCATGACGCCGTCGTCCGCGGCGACCGTGAACAGGACGCAGTCGACGCCGTGCGCGCCGGCGAGCATGTTGCGTATGAAGCGCTCGTGCCCCGGGACGTCGACGATACCGGCGCGCGCCTCGGCGGCGTCGAGATAGGCGAAGCCGAGGTCGATCGAGATGCCGCGCTCCTTCTCCTCCTTCAGGCGATCGGTGTCCTGCCCGGTGAGCGCGCGGACGAGCGACGTCTTGCCGTGGTCGATGTGCCCGGCAGTCCCGATGATCGGCATCGTCAGCCGAGGTCGACGGCGAGCTCCCGGGCGTCGAACACGGCGCGCAGGTCGAGCAGAAACCGCCCGTCGTGGACCCGACCGATGACGGGCGGCCGGGCGGCGCGGAACCGAGCGGCGATCCGGTCCGCCGGCACGTCGGGGTGGTCGATCGCCAGCGCGCGGCTCGGGAGCGGCACCACCGGCACCGCGCCGCTCCCCACCTCGCCGTCGGCGGCCACCACCTCGACGCGATACCCGTCTCCGAGCCGGGCCGCGACCAGCGGCGCCGCCATCCGGCCGACGGCCTCCAGCTCCGCGAGCGGACGGGCGAGGAGGCGGAGCGTCGGCAGGGCCGCGGCGAGGTCGGGCGACTCGCGGTAGAGGCGGAGCGTCGCACCGAGCGCCGCGATCGTCAGCTTGTCGGGTCGGAGCGCGCGGCGGAGCGGGTTCGACGCGAGGCGGCCGACGAGCTCGCGGCGGCCGACGATGATCCCGGCCTGCGGTCCCCCGAGCAGCTTGTCGCCGCTGAACGTGACGAGATCGGCGCCCGTCGCGACGCGCTCGCGGACGACCGGCTCGCGCGGCAGGCCCCACGCCGTGAGGTCGACGAGCGCGCCGCTGCCGAGGTCCTCCACCACCGGCACCCCGGACGCGCGCCCGATCGCGACCAGCTCGGGAAGGTCGACGGCGGCCGTGAAGCCGACGATCCGGTAATTGCTCGTGTGGACCTTCAGGAGGAGCGCCGTGTCGGGACCGATTGCGGCGCGATAGTCGTCGGCGTGTGTCCGGTTGGTAGTCCCGACCTCGCGCAGGTGCGCGCCGCTTCGCGCCATGATGTCCGGCATCCGGAAGGCGCCGCCGATCTCGATGAGCTCGCCGCGCGACACCACGACCTCGCGCCCGCGGGCCAGCGTGTCGAGCACGAGCAGCACGGCCGCGGCGTTGTTGTTCACGACGACGCTGGCCTCGGCGCCGGTCAGCGCGCGCAGGTCGTCGGCGAGGAGGGCGTCCCGGTCGCCACGGCGGCCGCTCGCGAGGTCGAGCTCGAGGTTGACGCCGCTCCGTGCGGCCTCGACGAGGGCCGCGATCGCTTCCTCGGCGAGCGGCGCGCGCCCGAGGTTCGTATGGAGGACGACCCCGGTCGCGTTGACGACGCGCCTCAAGCGCGCGCTCGATCCCGTTTCGAGACGGCTCCGCACGCGATCGAGGATCTCGTCGTCGGGCGGTACGCCGCCGCCGTCGGCCGCCGCGCGCCGGACGTCGCCGAGGACCGCGCGCGTCGTCTCGACCACGTGCTCGCGACGATAGCGGGCGGCGAGCGCCGCCCCACCCGGGGCCTGCAGGAGCCGCTCCACGGACGGGATCGCGCGGCGGGGGTTCGGCATCGCTCTCGCCACCCGCGTATCGTGCCTGACCGTCCGCCCGTTCGACAAGGGACCGCGCTTGTCGGGCGGCGGACGCCGTGAGATGGATGACCCGTGCGCGCGCTCGTCGCCGACTACAGCATGTCGAAGCTCGTCCTGACGACGCTTCTCGGCCGGCTCGACAAGCGGCTCTACTTCGGTCCGCATTCGACGCTCGCGCTGAAAGAGCTTCCTGATCCCGCGCTGCCGGCCCCGGACTGGGTGACGATCCGGACGCGTCTCTGCGGCATCTGCGGCAGCGATTACAAGCAGGTGTTCCTGAACGGCAGCGTCGACAACCCGATGACGGCGCTGATCTCGTTCCCGCAGGTGCTCGGCCACGAGGTCGTCGGCACGATCGACCGCGTCGGCCCCGCCGTCCGCAGCCGGCGGCTCGGCGAGCGGGTCGTGCTGAACCCCTGGCTCTCCTGTGCCCCGCGCGGCATCGAGCCGCCGTGCCCGGCATGCCGGAACGGCCAGTATTCCATCTGCCGGAATTTCGCCCGCGGCTCGCTTCCCCCCGGGATCCATACCGGCAACAGCAGCAAGGCGACCGGCGGCTTCGCGCCGCGCGTTCCCGCGCACGAGTCGATGTGCATCCCGGTGCCCGATGCCGTGAGCGACGAGCAGGCGGTGCTGGCCGATCCCTTCTCCGTCTCGTTGCACGGCTTCCTGAAGCGGACGCCGGCGCCGGGCACCACCGCGCTCGTCTACGGCTGCGGCACGCTCGGTCTGATGGCGGTCGCGATCCTTCGTGCGCTCGCCCCCACCGTTCGCGTCATCGCGGTCGCACGCTTTCCGCACCAGAAGGCGCTGGCGGAGCGCTTCGGGGCGGCACTCGTGCTGGCCCACGAGCCGCTCGTCCCGCTCATCGAGGGGATCGCCGCCGAGACGGGCGCGGAGCTCATGCGCCCGTGGCACGGTGCACCGTGGCTGCACGGAGGCGGCATCGGCGTCGTCTACGACACCGTGGGGTCGCCGGAGACGGTCGAGGTGGCGCTCCGCGTGGCGGCGCCACGCGGCGCGGTGGTCGTCACGGGAGTGGAGATGCCGCGGCGCTTCGAGTGGACGCCGCTCTACTTCAAGGAGATCGAGGTCGTCGGCTCCAATGCGTTCGGCGTCGAGGACTTCGAGGGACGGCGGCGACACGCGATGGAGATCTACTTCGAGCTGGTTGCGAGCGGTCGGATCGACGTGACGCCGGTCGTCACGCATCGCTTCGGGCTCGACGACTACCGGCGGGCGTTCCTCGCGTGCGCGAAGCAGGATCATTCCGGCGCCGTGAAGGTGCTCTTCACTTACGACGATGGCGGAGCGGGAGGCGGTCGCCACTGAGCTCGTCCGCCGGCTGCGCGCGGCCGGGCACGATGCGTACTTCGCCGGCGGCTGCGTCCGCGACCGGCTGCTCGGCCGCGAGCCGCTCGACTACGACATCGCGACGAGCGCGCCGCCCGAGACCGTGCAGGCGCTCTTCCCACGGACCGTTCCCGTGGGCGCCCAGTTCGGCGTCGTGCTGGTCGTCACCGACGGCATGCCGGTCGAGGTCGCGACGTTCCGCTCCGACGCCGCCTACGTCGACGGCCGGCGGCCGAGCGCCGTGCACTTCGGCTCGGCGCGGGAGGACGCGCTCCGCCGCGACTTCACCGTCAACGCGCTCTTCCTCGACCCCCTGACGGGCGAGGTGGTCGACTTCGTCGCCGGCCAGGCCGACCTGCGCGCCGGCATCATCCGCGCCATCGGCGACGCCGGAGCGCGCATCGCCGAAGATCGGCTGCGCATGCTGCGCGCCGTCCGCCTCGCCGCCCGCCTCGGCTTCACGATCGAGGCCGCGACGCTGGACGCGATCCGCGCCGCGGCGTCCACCGTCACCGACATGGCCGCCGAGCGCATCGGCGACGAGGTCGTGAAGATCCTCACCGAAGGGGCGGCGCGACGCGGCTTCGAGCTGCTCGCCGAAACGGGGCTGCTCCCTGCGGTCCTCCCCGAGGTGGCGCGCATGCGGGGCGTCGAGCAGTCGCCCGACTATCATCCCGAAGGCGACGTCTTCCGCCACACGCTCCTTGCGATCGAGCAGCTTCGTGCCGGCGCCGCCGAGACGCTCGCGCTCGGCCTCCTCCTCCACGACGTCGGCAAGCCGGTCACGGCGGCCAGGCGGAACGAGCGCATCACGTTCTACGGCCACTCCGCCGTCGGCGCCGATCTCGCCGTCGCGATCTGCCAGCGCCTGCGGCGCAGCCGCACGACCTGGGAGCGCGTCGACTATCTGGTGCGCAACCACCTCCGCCTCGTTGACGCCCCCGAGATGCGCCTTTCCACGTTGAAGCGACTCCTCCGCCACGAGGGGTTCGAGGAGCTCCTTGCCCTAGCCCGCATGGACGCCCTCGCGTCGAACCGCGACCTCCGCTACGTCGAGTTCTGCGAGCAGCGCCGCGCCGAGCTCGCCTGCGAGGAAATCCGGCCGCCCCGGCTCCTCAGCGGTGACGATCTGATCGCCCTCGGCCACCCGCCCGGCCCTCGTCTCGGCGAGATCCTGCGCGCGCTCGAGGAGGCCCAGCTCGAGGGCCAGGTCACGACCCGCGACGAAGCCGAGCAATTCGTCCGCACACACTTCTAGGGTCGACCCGAGACCCTTGTCTCGGGTCGGCCGGACTCTGGAAATGGTACGCGATGATCAGTGCCGACGGCGTGCCGCGGCCGGCACAGCCGGCGCGGCAAACCTTTCGGAAGGCCAGTACCTCGCCCGGGCACGTTTGCTTGCCGCGCCGGCTTCGCCGGCCGCGGCATGGCATTCGCACAACGCACGCACGCTGCACACTCGCCTCCGCTGCCGCACACTCGCCTCCGCTGCCCGACCCGAGACGAAGTCTCGGGTCGGCTATAACCCCTGGAAGTAACGGACGAGGAGGCGGACACCGAACCCGGTGCCGCCGCGCGGGGCGTGCGCCAGGTCCCTGTCGCTGAAGGCCGGGCCGGCGATGTCGAGGTGTGCCCAGCGCACGCCGTCGACGAACTCGGCGAGGAAGAGCGCGCCGATGATCGTCCCGGCGTCGCCGCCGCCGACGTTCCGGAGATCGGCGATCGGGCTCTTCAGGTCGTCGCGATATTCAGCCACCAGCGGAAGCTGCCAGAGCGGCTCCCCGGCCGCGCGGCCCGCGACCAGGAGCGCATCGACGAGCCCCTGGTCGTTGCCGAGGACGCCGGCGTAGAGGCCGCCGAGCGCCACCCGCACCGCTCCGGTGAGCGTCGCGAGATCGATGATGGCATCCGGACGCGCGCGGGACGCGAGCGCCAGCGCGTCGGCCAGAACCAGGCGCCCTTCCGCGTCGGTGTTAAGCACCTCCACGGTCTTGCCGTTGGCGTAGCGGATCACGTCGCCGGGCTTCTGGGCGCTGCCGCCGGGCAGGTTCTCGGTGGCGGGGACGTACCCGGTCACCTCGACGGGCAGGGCCAGCTGCGCCGCGGCCGCGACCGCTCCGATGACCGTCGCGCCGCCGGCCATGTCGTACTTCATCGTCTCCATCGCCTTCGCGGGCTTCAGCGACAGCCCGCCCGAATCAAAGGTGATGGCCTTGCCGACCAGCGCGACCCGGGCACGCGCGCCCGCACCCGCGTAGTGCAGCTTCAGGAAGCGCGGCTCCTCGCGGCTGCCGCGCGCCACCGCGAGCAGCCCGGCCAGGTTCTCGCGCTGCATCCGCTTGACGCCCCACACCTCGACGTCGAGCCCGGGGATCGCGCGGCCGAGTTCCTCGGCCTGGGCCGCGAGATAACGCGGCGTCGCCACGGAGGCGGGCTCGTTCACGAGGTCGCGCACGCGCATGACGTGGGGGACGACCGTGTCGACGGTGGCGAGCGCGGCGCGAGCCGCCGCCGCGGCGGGGACCGGATCACCGAGCAGCAGCAGGCGCTCGACGCGGCGCCGCTCGTTTCGTTCCGACTTGTAACGGTCGAAGCGATAGCCCGCGAGCAGGAACGCCTCGGCGACGGTCGCGACGACGGCGGTGTCGGCGGCGGCCGCGCCGAGATGGATCGCGACGCGGCGGGCACCCTGTCGGTCGGCTTCCCGCCGGGCGCGGGCGCCGAGGCGACGCCAGCCGTCGCCGTCCGTCGGATGGCGCCCGAGCCCCATGAGGGCGACGGCCCGGGTGCCACCCGCGTGATGGACGAGAACGTCCTCCGTCCGGCCGCGGAAGTCCGCGGCCGCAACCCGCTGCCGGAGCGGCCGCGCGAGGCCACGGTCGATGCCCGCGAGCGCGGGCGTCTGCTGGCCCTCAGGCACCGGAAGCACGAGCAGATCCACCGCCGCTGACGCGGCGCCGCGGCGGAGATGCACGGTGATCGGACCCTGCGGCGCAGCCATGCTCAGCCGAACGTCTTCCTGGCGAGCCAGAACATCGCCGCCCCCGCCGCCGCATACGCGGCCACCCCCTCGACGAGGCCGAGCCCCGCGGTGAAGGCGAAGACCAGCACGACCAATGCGGTGCCGATCACGGCAACGATGCGCTCGACGTGCTCCTCGCGGGCACGCGCCACCTCGACGTGCCGTGCCACCTCGGCCCCGCACGCCGGACAGCGCCCCGCGGGTTTCCGAATCAGCGGCGCTCCGCAGCCGGGACAGGCGACCTTCGAGCGCAGCGGCACGCCGGGACTCTAGCGCATCCGGGAGCGGAAAAACAAAAAGGGGCGGGAGCCGGAATTCCGGCTCCCGCCCCGCCCACTTCTGCTCAGTCGCCGCTCGCGTGCCGCAGGTCGCTGTCGTCGTCGGTACGCATGGCGACGACGCGCTTCGCCGCCTCGCCGCGCCGCGCCCGATCCTTCCACGCATGGAGCCCGCGTCGCACGTACGAGGAGTCGATGTCGAGCACGTCGCAGATGTTCTCGAAGGAGAACAGCCACGTGCGATTGCGATCCTCGATCCACTCCTCCGCCTCCCGGAACAGCTGCTGGTTGCGCGCCTCATGCGCCCCGGCCTGCTTCCGGTACACGTCCACGGCGTCCTCGAGGACTGCGATCATCAGCCGGCGCTCGCCGTCGTGCTCGACCCGCCGGCGGACTCGATCGAAGAACTGCGACGGCAGCAGTGTGTCGGGCGTGAACAGCGGACCCAATCGCTCCTCTGTGGTTTCGCGTTCCTTCATGGATACGAACCCGATTCTAGCCTCAATGACGACAAATAGTGACGGCGCGTTCCTACAACCGTGAGTTAGACGCCGCCGCCCCGGCCGTATTCAGCGGCGCGGGCATCTCGGTCCCGTCCGGCGGATGCCGGACGTCCGCGATGGTCGTGTTTTCAAAAAGGTCCATGACCCGCCGCTGCCCCTCGCGCCATACCCGGTTCATGCCGCACGCCCCCAGCAGGAAGCAGTCCGGATGCTCCCCGACGCAGACGTTCAGCGAGATCGGCCCCTCGACCGCCTCGATGACGTCGCGGAACGTGACCCGATCGGCGGGGCGTGCGAGGACGTACCCCCCGTGCGGACCGCGCCGCGACCGCACGAGTCCCTTGTGGATCAGCTCGCGCACGATCTTCTCGAGGAATTGGCGCGGAATCCGCTCCCGCGCGGCGATCTCGGTCACCGAGCAGGCGCGGTCGCTCGTCTCCTCGTTGGCGAGATGAATGACCGCGCGCAGCGCGTAATCGATCTTCCGGCTCACCTGCATGATCGCCATCGTCGAGGCCTCCTATGACTCCCGCTGCTCCACCCATGCCATCTGGATGCGCTCGAGCTTCCCCTCGCTCGACGCCTTCGGATCGTCACCGAAGCCGGGCAGCGCGCAGACCCAGTGGTGGAGGTCGGTGAACCGAACGGTGAGCGGGTCGACGTCCGGGTGCGCAACCGCAAGCTGCTCGGCGATGTCTTCCGCGTCTTCCCAGTGGAGCGCCATCAGAGCTCCTCGAGGCGACGGTTGCCGAGCGCCTCTTGCAACGACTCGTCCATGATGCGACGGGCGAACGGCTCGGTCGTCTGGCTGAGCGACTCGATCGCATCGCGGATCGCGACGTAGTCCTCACCCGCCCTGGCCGCGTCGAGCGCGCTCACCGCAGCGTCGATTCGCTCGCGCTCGCCGGCCGCGAGGAGCCTGCCGTGCGCGACGAGCGACTGGCGCGTCGCCCCCAGGATGACGTCCGTCTCCACGCGCGCCTCACGCAGCTGCCGCTCGCGCACGTCGTCCTCGGCGTGGTCGATCGATTCCTCGAGCATGCGCTCCATCTCGTCCTCGGTGAGGCCATACGACGGCTTCACCTCGACCGAGCGCTCGAGGCCCGTCCGCAGGTCGGACGCCGCGACGCTCAGGATGCCGTTGGCGTCGACGAGGAACGTCACTTCCAGCCGCGGAACGCCCGCCGGCATCGGCGCGATCGGGATCTTGAAGCGCGCGAGGCTCCGGTTGTCGGCGGCGAGCTCCCGCTCGCCCTGCAGCACATGGACGTCAACGACAGTCTGACCGTCGACCGCCGTGGTGAACGTCTCCTTGACGCTCGCCGGGATCGTCGTGTTGCGGTCGATCAGTCGCGTGAACACGCCCCCCATCGTCTCGATGCCGAGCGACAGCGGGACGACGTCGAGGAGGAGCATGTCCCGCCGACCGCCCGAGAGGATACCGGCCTGGATGCCGGCGCCGAGCGCGACGACCTCGTCGGGGTCGATGTCGACGAGCGGCGGGCGCCCGAAGATCTCGGCCATCAGGCGTCGGACGAGCGGTACGCGTGTGGAGCCGCCGACCGCAACGACCTCACGGATGTCCCGGGGGTCGATCCCGGCGTCCTTGAGCGCCTGGCGGCACGGCACGACCGTCCGCTGCACGATGTCACGGATCAGGCGCTCGAAGTCCGATCGTGTGATCGGCGCGCGCGCGTGCCGTCCGACCTCGGGCAGGTCGAGCACGACCTCCGTGCGCTCCGCGGCCGACAGGTCCCGCTTCGCGCGCTCGGCGGCCGCCCGCGCGCGGGCGCGCACCGACGGCTGCGCGGCGAGCTCGCGCGGCAGCTCGGCCAGCACGACTTCGGCGAGCCGACCGTCGAGGTCGTCGCCGCCGAGGCGGGTATCGCCGTTGGTCGCCAGCACCTCGAAGATGCCGCCGCGGAGCTTCAGGATGGAGACGTCGAAGGTGCCGCCGCCGAGGTCGTAGACCGCGACCGTGCCCTCGTCGGCCCGGTCGAGCCCGTACGCCAGCGCGGCCGCGGTCGGCTCGTTCACGAGACGCAGCACCTCGAGCCCCGCGAGCCGCCCCGCGTCCTTGGTTGCCTGGCGCTGGCTGTCGTTGAAGTAGGCGGGGACGGTAATGACCGCCTTGGCGACCGTGCCGCCGAGCGCGCGCTCGGCCCACCGCTTGAGCTCGCGCAGGATGTGCGCCGAGACCTCGGGCGGCGTCACCGCGCGGCCGCCGACGGCGAACCGGACAACCCCCTCGCGTCCCTCCGCGAAGCGATAGCGGCGGCGGTCGTCGTCGCTCACGTGCTCGAAACCGAGCCCCATGAACCGCTTGACCGAGAGGATCGTCTCGAACGGATGATCCGGAGCGAGCTCGCGCGCGCGCGCCCCGACGACCATCTCGCCGTCGGCCAGGAAGGCCACCGCCGAGGGGAGGAGGTGGGCGCCCGTCTCGGGATCGACCAACACCCGCGGCCCACCGTCCTCGAGGACGGCGACCAGGCTGTTGGTCGTACCGAGATCAATGCCGACTATGCGCTCCACTCACCTCTCCCAGCGCCGCCTCGATGTCGCCGAGCAGCGTCCGCAGGTACGCGATCTCGGAAAGCCGCCGTTTGAGCTCGTCGACCATGCCGTTGCCGTTGGCGCCGGCGTACAGCCGCGACAGCTCAGCCTCGAGCCCCACCAGGCGCGCCACCAGCGCGTCGTGCACGTGCCGGACCTCGTCGTGCAGCGCCGGGGTGGCCTTCGTCCGCAGCTCTTCGAGCTTCTCCTGGGTTTCGAACACGTCGGTAGCGAGCGCTGGCGGGATCTCCTTGTTCTCGCGGTGCAACGGGTTACCGTGCAGCTCGAGCCAGTACCGCCCCCGCGCGACGGGGTCGCGTAGCGTGCGATACGCACGGTTGAGGGCGGCGCTCGCGCGCTCGCTCAGCTGCCGCGCGTGCGGCTCGGCGGTTTGGTGCCGGTCGGGATGCAGCGCACGCGACGCCGCATGGTAGCGCCGCTCGAGGTCCTCCCCGTCGACCGCGAGCCGCCGCGGCAGGCCGAGGACGGCGAACAGGTCGCCGTCCGGGGGCGGCTGTGGCGCCTCACAGCCGGGACAGACGAGTCCCGTCCCGACGCCGGCGCCGCATCGCCAGCACTGCCGATCCTCGTTCTGGCTGCCTTCCATGCAGTGGTCCCCAGCATCTCCCGTTCAGACCACGAACGACGAGCCGCACCCGCACGTGCGCTTCACGTTCGGGTTCCGAAGGTTGAAGCCCGACGACATGAGCTCGTCTTGGTAATCGAGCTCCGTGCCGTTCAGGTAAAGGAAGCTCTTGCGGTCGACGACGAGCTTGGCCCCGTCGCGCTCGAAGATCCGATCGCCGTCGCGCGCCAGGTCGAGGTCCATCTTGTACGTGAGACCCGAGCAGCCGCCGCCGACCACCTTGACGCGCAGCCCGCCGTCGGCCAGCCCCTTCTCGGCGACCAGCGCGTGGATCTTTCGCGCGGCGTCTTCCGTGATCGAGATCATCGCTCCTCGTCAGCTCGCCGCCTTGGTGTCCGTCGTGCGACGGCGCTTCCAATCGGCGATCGCCGCCTTGATGCCGTCCTCGGCGAGCACCGAGCAATGGATCTTGACGGGCGGCAGCGAGAGCTCGTGGACGATCTCGCTGTTCTTGATCTTCATGACCTCGTCGACGGTCTTGCCCTTCACGAGCTCGGTCACGTAGCTGGAGCTCGCGATCGCACTGCCACATCCGAACGTCTTGAAGCGAGCGTCCTCGACGACACCGTCGTCGCTGATCTTCAGCTGGAGCTTCATGACGTCGCCGCACTCCGGCGCGCCGACCACGCCCGTGCCGACGTTCGGCTCGTCCTTGGCGAAAGAGCCGACGTTCCGCGGGTTCGAATAGTGGTCCAGGACCTTCTCGCTGTATGCCATCACGCCCTCCCTATCAGTCGCGCTGCCATGCGACGGACTTGAGATCGATGCCTTCCTTGGCCATCTCGTAAAGCGGCGACAGGTCGCGCAGCCTGCGCACCTCGCCGACGACGCGCTCACCGACGTAGTCGATCTCCTCGTCGGTGTTGAAGCGGCCGATGCCGAAGCGGATCGAGGTGTGGGCCAGGTCGTCACCGACCCCGAGGGCCTTCAGCACGTACGACGGCTCGAGCGTCGCAGACGTGCAGGCCGAGCCCGATGACACGGCAATCGGCGGCAGCGATGCGGACGCGGCGATCGGATGCACGGAGCCGTTGAGGCCCATCAGCAGCGACTCGCCCTCGACGTACGCGAAGCTCACGTTCAAGTTGCCCGGCAGCCGGTGGACCGGGTGCCCGTTCAGGTAGACCTCGTCGAGCTGCGCGTAGATGAAGTCCTTCAAGCGTTCGCGCAGGCGGAGCACACGTTGCGCCTCGTCCGCCATGCCTTCCCGGCAGAGCTCGCACGCCTTTCCGAACCCGACGATCCCCGGCACGTTCAAAGTACCGGACCGCATGCCGCGCTCGTGGCCGCCCCCGTCGATGATCGCCGTGAGGCGGACCCGCGGACTCTTCGAACGGACGTACAGCGCGCCGATGCCCTTCGGGCCATACATCTTGTGCGCCGACATGGACAGCAGGTCGATGTGCATCGCCTCGACGTCGACCGGCAGCTTCCCCACGCCCTGCGTCGCGTCGGTGTGGAAGAGGACGCCCTTCTCGCGCGCGATCTTGCCGATCTCGCCGATCGGGTTGATCGTCCCGACCTCGTTGTTCGCGTACATGATCGAGACGAGGACCGTCTCGTCCGTGATCGCGCGGCGGACGGCGTCGGGGTCCACCATGCCGTAGCGGTCGACGGGCAGGTACGTGACCGTCGCGAGCCCCTTCCGCTCGAGCATGCGGCAGGTATCGAGGACGGCCTTGTGCTCCGTCACCGCGGTGACGACGTGGTTGCCCTTGTCCTTGTAGAACTCGACGACACCCTTGATCGCGAGGTTGTCCGATTCGGTGGCGCCGCTGGTGAAGACCATGTCCTTCGACTTCGCGTTGATCAGACGCGCGATCTGCTCGCGCGCGTCGTCGACGGCCTTCTCCGCCTCCCAGCCGAACCCGTGGGTGCGGCTCGCGGCGTTGCCGAAGGTGTTCGTGAAGTACGGGAGCATCGCCTCGAGGACGCGCGGATCAACCGGCGTCGTCGAATGGTTGTCCAAGTACACCGCCTTCGTCGTATACATGCTCGCTCCTCGGATACCGGATATGTCGGACCTGGTAGGTCGAATATAGAAGATAGTCCCATCGTGTCAAGGCGATTTGTGGCGCGCCCCAATATCAATATGGCGTTCTGAAACGAGTCGACCCGTATGTTTTTCGAGCAGCGGACGCCGGTGTGCGAATCGTCACACCCGGCCACGGCCTCGGGGGTCCCGGCGGCGATGATCTGCCCGCCACGCACGCCTCCCTCGGGTCCGAGATCGACCACGTAGTCCGCGCTCTTCACCACGTCGAGGTTGTGCTCGATGAGCAAAACCGTGTTCCCAACATCCACCAGGCGGCCCAGAACCTCGAGTAACCGGCGCACGTCGTCGAAGTGCAGGCCGGTGGTTGGCTCGTCGAGCACGTAGAGCGTCCGGCCGGTCGCGCGGCGCGCCAGCTCGCGCGCCAGCTTGACGCGCTGCGCCTCACCCCCCGACAGGGTCGTGCCGGGCTGCCCGAGGCGGATGTACTCGAGACCGACCTCGCGCAGCGCCTCGAGGCGGACGCGCACGGCGGGGATGTTGCCGAGGAAGTCGAGAGCCTCGGCCACCGTGAGGTCGAGCACTTCAGCGATGCTCCGACCCTTGAACTGCACCTCGAGCGTCTCCCGGTTGTAGCGGCGGCCACCGCAGATCTCGCACGTGACGTAGACGTCGGGAAGGAAATGCATCTCGATCGCGATCATGCCCTCGCCCGCGCAGGCCTCGCAGCGGCCCCCCTTCACGTTGAAGGAGAAGCGGCCGGGTCCGTAGCCTCTCGCGCGAGCTTCGGGCAGCTGCGCGAACAGGTCACGGATCGGGGCGAAAGCGCCCGTGTACGTCGCCGGGTTCGACCGCGGGCTCCGTCCGATCGGAGCCTGGCTGATCTCGATCACCTTGTCGATCAGCTGCCAGCCGACGACCTCGTCGTGCGCGCCGGGCTCCTCGCCCGCTCCACCGATCCGGCGGGCGAGGGCGCGGTGGAGCGTGTCGATGACGAGCGTGCTCTTGCCCGATCCCGACACGCCGGTGACGCAGATCATCGTGCCGAGCGGGAAGTCGACGTCGACACCGCGGAGGTTATTGGCCCGGGCGCCGCGGATCCCAATGCTCCACCCCGTACCGCGCCGCCGATGCGGCGGGACGGGGATCTCCTCGGCACCCGAGAGATAGCGCCCCGTGAGCGAGGCGGCATTCGCCATGATCGCCGCCGGCGGCCCCGTCGCCACCACGTGTCCCCCGTGCACGCCGGCGCCGGGTCCCATGTCCACGACGTGATCCGCAGCGAGGATCGTCTCCCGGTCGTGCTCGACGACGATCACGCTGTTCCCGAGGTCGCGCAGCTCCTGCAGCATGGCGAGCAGCCGCGCGTTGTCGCGCGGGTGGAGACCGATCGAGGGCTCGTCGAGAATGTAGAGGACGCCGACCAGGCGAGAGCCGATCTGCGTCGCGAGCCGGATGCGCTGCCCCTCGCCGCCCGACAGCGTCGCCGCGCCGCGATCGAGCGTCAGGTAATCGAGCCCGACGTCGATCAGGAAGCCGAGGCGTGCGCTCACCTGCTTCAGGATCGGTCGCGCGATCTCGCTCTCCGCCGGCGACAGCGCGAGGCCGCCGAAGAAGGCGGCCGCGTCGCCGATCGGCAGCGCCGCCACCTCGACGATGTTCCGTCCGCCGACGCGGACGAATCGCGTCTCGCGGCGGAGCCGCGTGCCTTCGCACGCCGCGCACGGGCGGTCCGTCACGAGCCCTTCGAGCTCCTCGCGGAGCCACGACGAGTGCGTCTGCCGCGCCCGGCGCTCGAGGAGCGCCACGATCCCCGGAAAAGGCCGGCGGACGACGTCGCGTCGCCCGTGCCGTTGCCGGACGATCTCCACCTCCTGGTCCCCCGAGCCCTCGAGGACCACCTCGCGGACGGCCGCGGGCAGCGACGCGAAGGGCGTCTCGGGCCGGAAGCGGTACTGCTCGGCGAGCGCGACGACGGTCGCCTCGAAGCGCGGCAGCGCGCGCAACGCGGCCGGGGCCAGGGCCGCGGGCAGCGGCTTTTCCGGCCGCGCCACGATCAGCGCCGGGTCGAAGCGCCGCTGCACGCCGAGCCCGTCGCACGTGGGGCAGGCGCCGTGCGGGCTGTTGAAGGAGAAGAACCGCGGCGAGAGCTCGGGATAGGAGACGCCGCAGACCGGACACGCGTGACGCTCGCTGAAGAGCAGCGCGCGCGGCGCGGCGGCGCCGGGCTCGCTCGCGTCGACGACGGCGATGCCGCCCCCTTCGCGGAAGGCAACCGCCAGCGAGTCGGCGAGGCGCCGCTCGATTCCCGGCCGGACGGCGAGCCGATCGACGAGCACCTCGATCGTGTGGCGCCGCCCCTTGGCGAGGGCGATGTCGTCGGCGAGCTCGCAGAGTGTCCCGTCGACGCGAACCCGGACGAACCCGTTGCGGCGAAGCGCGTCGAGCTCCGCGTGGTGCTCGCCCTTCCGGTCGCGCACGATCGGCGCATAGAGGAAGAGGCGCGTGTCGCTGGCGAGCGCCATCAGCCGGTCCACCACCTGCTGCACGGTCTGCGCTGCGATCTCGCGTCCGCACTGGTAGCAGACGGGATGGCCGACGCGCGCAAAGAGAAGCCGCAGGTAGTCCGCGATCTCCGTGATCGTCCCGACCGTGGAGCGCGGGTTCCGTCCCACGCCCTTCTGCTCGATCGCGATCGCCGGCGACAGCCCTTCGATGCCATCGCAGTCGGGCTTCTCCATCTGCTCGAGGAACTGGCGCGCGTAGGCGGAGAGCGACTCGACGTACCGCCGCTGCCCTTCGGCGTACAGCGTGTCGAACGCGAGCGACGATTTTCCCGAGCCGGAGAGCCCCGTGATGACCACGAGGCGGTCGCGCGGGATCTCGAGGTCGACGCTCTTGAGGTTGTGGGCGCGGGCCCCGCGGACGACGATGCTGCCCGCCATGGGGCCGGTCTCTAGCCGCCGAGCTCGGCGCGCGCCGCGGCGACCGCCTGCTCGACGAGCCCGCGGTACTCGGCGAGCGCCTCCGGCGTATCGGCCTCGAACCGCATGACGAGCACAGGCTGCGTGTTGGACGCCCGCACGAGGCCCCAGCCGTGCGGGAACCGCACGCGGACGCCGTCGATGTCCACGATGTCGCGCCCCTCGGCGCGGAACCGGTCGCGGACGCGGTCGACGACGGCGAACTTCCGCTCGTCGGGACAGTCGACGCGGATCTCGGGCGTGGTGTGCGAGGGCGGGAGATCGGACAGCTGTTGCTCGAGCGTGCGGCCGGTGCGGGCGATGATCTCGAGCAGGCGGGCGCCGGCGTAGATCCCGTCGTCGTAGCCGAAATAGTGCTCCTTGAAGAACATGTGGCCGCTCATCTCGCCGCCGAGGAGCGCACCGGTCTCACGCATCTTCGCCTTCAGCAGCGAGTGACCCGCCTTCCACATGATGCCGCGGCCGCCGCGCGCGGCGATGTCGTCGTACAGCCGCTGGGAGCACTTCACCTCGGAGACGATGACTGCGTGGGGATTCCGCGAGAGCACGTCGCGCTCGTAGACGACGAGCAGCTCGTCCCCCCAGACGATGCGTCCCCGCCCGTCGACGGCGCCGACGCGGTCGGCGTCGCCGTCGAACGCGATGCCGAGCTCCGCGCGGGTCTCGCGGACTTTGGCGATCAGCTGCTGCACGTTCTCGGGCACCGTCGGGTCGGGATGATGGTTCGGGAAGCGGCCGTCCATGTCGGTGAAGAGCTCGGTGACCCGCGCTCCGAGGCGACGGTAGATGGCAGGCGCCACCGGCCCGGCGGTGCCGTTGCCGGCGTCGACCACGACGTCGATCGGATGCGCAAGACCGCCGACGTTCTCCACCACGTAGTCCTGGTACACCGGCACGACCGACTGGACTTCGGTCGCACCGGCGCCGTCGCGGTATCGCCCGGCCTGGATCCGCTGGCGCAGGTCCTGGATCTGGGCGCCGTAGAGCGCCTCCTTGCCGAGGCAGACCTTGAAGCCGTTGTAGTCGGCGGCGTTGTGGCTGCCGGTCACCTGGATGCCGCCGTCGAGGTCCCAGTGGAACAAGGAGAAGTAGAGGAGCGGCGTCGGGCAGACGCCGATGTCGACGACCGCGATGCCCGTCGAGCGGATGCCATCCGCCACCGCCGCCGCGTAGCGATCGGACGTCAGCCGGCAGTCGCGGCCGACGCTCACCCGCCGCTTGCCTGCCTCGCCGCAGAGCGTGCCGAAGGCCCGACCGAGCGAGGCGGCGAAGGCGACGTCGAAATCACGCTCGGCCACGCCCCGGATGTCGTACTCGCGAAAGATCGCCGGGTTCACTCCATCACCTCCACGTGGTGCCGCTCGCGAAGATCACGCGAAAGCCACTGCTGGAACCGGGACTCGAGCGCCTCATTGTAGAGCGTATCGCGGATAGCGTCGCGCACCTCGTCGAGCGGCTTGTGCCCCGCGGCGATGTCCTCCTCCGCGCGGAGGAGGTGGAAACCGGCGGCCGTCTGGATGGGCTCGCTGACCTCTCCCGGCTTCAGGCGGAAGGCGGCGTCCTCGAGCGCCGATTCCATCTCGCCGCGGGCGAAGCTGCCGAGTTCCCCGCCTTTGTCGGCGCCCGGCCCCTCGGAGAACTGCCGCGCCAGCGCCGCGAAGTCGCGTCCGTCGCGCGCCAGCTGACGGACCTCTTCCGCCTTGGCGCGGATGTGGGCAACCTCCACGTCGTCGGCGCCCGCCGGGACGGAGAAGAAGATGTCGCGCACGCGCACGCGCGCGCTGGTCGCATAGTCCGGCAGATGCGTCTGGTAGTACCGCTCGATCTCCTGCGGCGAGACGTTGACCCGCTGGCGGATCTCGCGGTTCACGAGCTGCGACTTCTCGATCTCCGCCTTCACGCGCGCGCGATAGGCCGCCATGGTCAGTCCCTGGGAAGCGAGCGCGTCGCGGAAACGCTCGTCATCCATGCCGTTTCGCGCCTTGATCTCGTCGATGTAGCGGCCGATCTCCTCGTCCCGGGCGGCGATACCCAGGGTGGTGATCTCCTTCTCGAGCAGCTTGTCGGTGACGAGCGCGTCGAGCAGCGTCCGCTCCTGCACCCGTTCGGCGCCGCGCTCCTCCCCATACCGCCGCAGCTCGAAGGCCGTGATCGGCTCCCCGTCGATGGTCGCGACGATCCGGTCGACGATCTCCGCCCAGCCGGCGCCCGCGACGAGGAGTGAAAGGAGCAGCGCCGCCACGCGCCCGCCGCGTGGAGACATGGCGCGGCTGGGTATCATGCGCTCGCGAGCCTCTGCAAGAGTGCGCGGAGCTCGGCGATCGTCCCGTCGTGGTCCGTCGCCTCCGGCACGACGGCCAGCGTCGCGCCGTCGACGAGCCGCAGCCGTCCGTGGCTGCGGTGCACGGCCTCGACGAGCGTCTCGGGGCGCACCGGCGTCGTGGGCGAGAACTCGAGCACGATGCGCTCGCCGCGGCGGCGTGCCGCGACGATGCGCAGGTCCTTCAGCCAGCGGCGGAGCTCCATCAGACGCATCAGCGTGTCGACGAGCGCCGGCACCGGACCGTACCGATCGACGAGCTCGGCCGCGATCTCGTCGAGGTCCGGCACGCCGCGGATCGCCGCGAGTCGCTTGTAGACGACGAGTCGCTGGCTCACGTCGGGCACGTACGATTCCGGGATGAACGCCGGGATGCCGAGCTGGACCTCCGGCTCGACGTCGGGCTCCTGGGGCTCGCCCCGCAGCTCCCGCACCGCCTGCTCCATCATCGTCGTGTAGAGCTCGAGGCCGATGGCCGTGATGTGCCCCGACTGCTGCTTGCCGAGGAGGTTCCCGCCGCCGCGGATCTCGAGGTCGTGGGCCGCGAGGCGGAAGCCGCCCCCGAGGTCGTCGAGCTCCTGGAGGACACGCAGCCGCTTCTGCGCGTCGGCCGTGATCAGGTGCTCGCCCGGGATCAGGAGGTAGGCATAGGCGCGGTGGTGCGACCGGCCGACGCGCCCGCGGAGCTGGTAGAGCTGGGCCAGACCGAAGGTGTCCGCGCGGTTGATGATGATCGTGTTGGCGTTCGGGATGTCGAGCCCCGACTCGATGATGGCCGACGTCACAAGGACCTTCGACTGGCCGTGCATGAACGCGAGCATGGTGCGCTCGAGCGCGCCCTCCTCCATCTGCCCGTGGGCAACGGCAATCGCCGTCTCCGGCACCAGCTCCCCGAGCCGGCGGGCGACCGCGTCGATGTTCTCCACCCGGTTGTGCACGAAGAACACCTGGCCGCCGCGGCCGAGCTCGCGCAGGATCGCGTCGCGCACGACGGCCTCGTCGTACCGCGTCACGTAGGTGCGGATCGCCAGCCGATCGAGCGGCGGCGTCTCGATGACGCTCAGATCGCGGATGCCGGAGAGCGCCATGTTCAGCGTGCGCGGGATCGGCGTTGCGGTCAAAGTCAGCAAGTCGACCGTGGCGCGGAGCTGACGGATGCGCTCCTTGTGGCGCACCCCGAAGCGATGCTCCTCGTCCACGATGAGCAGGCCGAGCCGCTGGAAGGCGACGTCCTTCTGGAGGAGCCGGTGCGTGCCGATCACGACGTCGAGCCGGCTGGTGCGCAGCTGCTCGATCGTCCGCTTGTTCTCGACCGGCGACTGGAACCGGGACAGCACGCCGACGCTCACCGGATAGCCCGCGAACCGCGCGACGAACGTCTCGAGGTGCTGCTGGGCGAGGACGGTGGTCGGCACCAGCACGGCCACCTGCTTGCCTTCGAGCACGGCGAGGAACGCGGCCCGCATCGCGACCTCGGTCTTGCCGAAGCCGACGTCCCCGCACACCAGGCGGTCCATCGGCTTCTCGCGGGCGAGGTCCGCGAGCACGTCGTCGATCGCGCGCTGCTGGTCGGGCGTCTCCTCGAACGGAAAGCGCGCCACGAACTCGCGGTAGAGGCCGTCGGCAGCGCCGTACGCCGGCCGGCCGTGCGCCTCGCGCGCCGCGTACACGTCGAGCAGCTCCTTCGCCATCGCGAGGATCGACTCGCGCGTCTTCGCCTTGACGCGCTCCCAGGAGCCGCCGCCGAGTTTGTCGAGCGGCGGCGCCGCGGCGTCGGCGCTCAGGTAGCGCTGCACCAGGTTGATGCGGTCGACGGGGAGATAGAGGCGGTCGCCGCCCGCATACTCGAGGTGCAGGTAGTCGCCTTCCGTGTCCGCGACCTGCATGTGCCGTAGCCCGCGGTAGGCGCCGATGCCGTGGTCGACGTGGACCACGTAGTCGTCGGGCTTGAGCTCGGCGAGCGTCGAGAGGAACTCCGCCGGGCGCGCGCGGCGGCCGCGGCGGATCTGGCGGCGCTCGCCGAAGATCTCGGCCTCGGTGACGAGCGCCAGCGCGTCGGCCGGCAGCCAGACGCCGCGCGTGAGCCCGCCGATGAGCGCCAGCGGCTTCCGTCCCGGCGTCGCGACCGCCTGGGGGAACGGATCCGCGCTCGGCGTCGCGTCGACGTCGTGGCCGGCGAGCAGCTCGCGGGTCCGCGTCCGCTGGGTGGGCCCGCTCGCCACGACGACGAGCCGCGCGCCCTGCCGCTGCCAGCCGGCGAGCTGCGCCGCGACCGCGGCGAGCGGGCCGCCGGCGGCGCTCGGGTCGCGGAGTGCGAGACCCTCGGTCGAGTACGAGGTCACGGCGAGCGCGGCGTCGTCGAGGATGTCGATTCCTTCCGCCTCGACGCGGCGACGTCCGCCGAGCACCTCGCGCCATTCGGCCGGGGGCAGGTAGAGGCGCTCGGGCGGCGGGTGAAACCGGCCCTCGCGCGCGGCATCGGCTGCATGCGCCTGCACCTGGATCCATCCCGCCTCGGCCGCGGCCTCGACCTCCGCGGGGGCCTGCAGCCAGACGACGGTATCTCCGGGCAGGTAGTCCGCCATCCGGGCGAGCTCGGGATAGAGGTAGGGAAGCAGGAACTCGGCGCCGGGCAGCAACAGTCCGGAACGCACGCTCTCGACGAGCTCGCGACGCTCCCGTCGCGCGAGCCCGAGCTCCGCGGCACGGTCGTCGACCGCGCGGGCGGTGTCGGCGCCGAGACGCGCGCGCCCGAACTCGGCGACCGGCAGGAGGAGCAGCTCCTCGACCGGGCCGAGCGACCGCTGCGACGTCGGGTCGAAAGCGCGGAGGCTCTCGATGGTGTCACCCAGGAATTCCAGCCGGGCCGGCTCGCCATAGCCGACCGGGAAGACGTCGAGGATGCCGCCGCGCAGCGAGAGGTCGCCCGGGTCCTGGACGAGCGGCACGCGGTGATACCCCCACTCGACGAGGCGCGCGACGAGCGCGTCCGGCGCGATCGTCTCGCCGGCGACCACGTACGTGACCGCGGCGGCGAACTCGGTCCGCGGCAGGCAGCGGAGCCCCCACGCCTCGGCCGTGGTCACGACGATCGGCGCGAGGGTGTGCACCAGGTGGTAGAGGCCCTCCGCGCGTGCCGCGACCGTCTCCCGCGTCGGCGAGAGCGGCTCGAAGGGCGGCACCTCCCATCCCGGGACGTAGTGCACCCGCCGGGCGAGCGGCGTGGACGCCGCCTCGTCGCCCAGGAGAAACCGGAGGTCGCCCGCAAAGGCCTCGGCCTCCGCCGCCGTTGCCGCGACGACGACCGCGGTCCGCTGGCGTCGGGCGAGGAGCTGTGCGAGGCAGAGCGCCGGTCCGCTACCGCGCAGCCCGGCGACCCGGACCGGCGTGGTCCCCTCGACGGCGCGCTCCAGGCGCGCGACGACGTCGCTCAGCGAGGCCGACATGGGAGTGGGCGGGGCGACACGCGCCGCGGCGCGCGACGAGGGATCCATAGCGGCGCCCTCAGAGACGGGCAAGGGCGCGCGCCGCGGCGATCGTCGGGATCGCATGGCGACCGCCGAGACGCGTGCACTGGAGCGCCGCCGCCGCGTTGGCCAGCCGGAGCGCGGCGTCGAGCTCGAGTCCCGCGAGCATCGCCGAGATGAAGCCCGCGTGGAACAGATCGCCGGCACCCGTCGTGTCGACGGCGGCGACGGCGTGGCCGGCGACGCGCAGCACCTCCCCGCCCGCGCCGAGCAAGGCGCCGCGGGCACCGAGCGTGATCCCGACAAGCGCGCTGCCGTGGCGGGCGAGGCTCGCGAGCGCCGTCTCCGGTGACGCTGCAGCGGTCCAGGTGCGGGCGAACTCCCACGACACGATGAGCACGTCGACCAGGCGGAGAAGCCGTTCGAGGTCGGGGAACGCCATGTCGACGTCGGCGACGGTCACGACCCCGGCGGCGCGCGCCGCGGTGGCCGCCACGATCGCCGCCTCGGCGTCCGCGCCGTCGACGTGCAGGATGCGCGCCCGGCCGATCAGCGCGCCTGGCACCTCGTCCGGCGCGAGTACGAGCGCCGGCTGCCGGTGCCACAGCACGGTGCGCTCGCCGTTGCGGGAGTCGACCAGGATCACCGACAGCTGGTTCCGCTCGCCGCGACGCACCGGCGCGTGCCCGACGTCGACGCCCTCGTCCGCGAGCGACGTACGCGACGCGGCGCCCGCCTCGTCGTCGCCGAAGGTTCCGACATATGCGCAGCGAGCGCCCCAGCGCGCGAGCGCCACCAGCGCCGTGGCGACCTGGCCCCCGGGCTCGACGGCGAGCGTCTGCAGGCGCTGCTTGCTGTCGGGGGCTGGGAATCGCTCGACCACGCAGAGGTGGTCGACGGTGTTCTGCCCGACGCCGAGGACGTCGATCTCCCGGCCTGCCGCCACGGCAACCGGGATGCGCATCGGTGCTAGCCGCGCCGCCCGCCGTCGCGCACGATCGCGTACAGCGGCACGACGAGCCGTCCCTCGTCGGGATGGTCGGTGAAGATCTCGACCGTGCCCTCGACCTTGCCGGGCGGGAGGCCATCGCGCAGCCGCAGCGTGAGGCGATACTCCTGTCCGTCCTCGAGCGTGTCCAGCCGGTACGTGACGACCCGCTGCGGCACGGAGACAGCGGTCACCGCGAGGGGGCGGAGCCCGCGGTTCCGGATGTAGAGGTCGCGCTCGGCGGCCACGCCGGCGCGCGCGAGCCCGAACGTCACCTGCGGCGGCAGGACGACCACGTCGCCCTCGACGCTCGCGAAGACGGAGACCGTGAGCGCGGGCTGCCGCGGACTCGTCGTCCGCAGCACGAGCTGGTCGTTGAAGCGGCCGAGCGGGATGTGCGGCTCGAGCGTGACGACGACCCGCTGCCCGGAGCCGTCGGGGAGCCGCTCGAGGCTGGTATGGAGCGCGGGGTTCGAGTGCTCGACCGCCGTCACCTCGTACGTCGCCCCCGGCCGCCCGGCCGTGACGCGGATCTCCCGCTCGACGGCTTCCCCGCGCCGGAGCTTGCCGAGGTAGAGCGGCGAGGGGGCCGCGACGATGTCCGTCGTCACCGACCCGTTGAGCGCCAGGCCGGCGCTCGGCGCGCCGGGATCGTTGGTGTACACGGTGATGACCTTGGTCGTGTGGCCGGTGATCCGCGTCGTGTCCAGCACGACGTTCACTCGACCCTCGCCGCCGGGTGGAATTTCGGATGCCGAGGCAAGCCCCGCGAGACAGCCGCACGAGGTCTTCACGTGGTCGAGGCGCAGCTCGGCGTGGCCCGCGTTCCGGAGCCGGAACGTGTGCTCGACGCTCGTCCCCTGCTCGACCGTCCCGAAGTCGAAGACCGGCTCGTCGATGACGAGCTGGGGCCCGTCGGCCGCCCGCGCGGGCACCCCCGCGAGGGCGGCGAGGAACCCGATGACGGTTAGTAGAGACAGGTGCATTCCGCCGTCGAGCCCGGCCCGAGACAGCCACCGACGCAATCCGCGTCGGTGAGACAGGAAACGCTGGCGTTCTGACTGCACTTGTTGCCCGTACACGTACCCGCGCAGGCGTTGCCCGGTGCCGACGCGTCACAACTCTCGCCGTCATCGACCCGCCCGTTGCCGCACGTGTGACGGAGATTCAGCGTATAGGCAATCGAGTTCGAGCGAAAATTGTCACCTGAATCGCTCGTGCCGAAAGCGGTCGCCGTGATGACCAGCGGCAACGACGCGAACGTCGTCGTCGGGAGCGGAGCGTATTGCGCCCGTAGGCACTGGATCAGCTGGTTCGAAACGAACGGCAGCATTTCGATGAAGCCGACGTTCGGTGCTCCGGTGGTCCCGGTGTCCACCGTGCTGTTGACGGGATTCAGCCGTGCCCCGATGAACAGCGTGTCCCGCCGGAACGGGCGGCAAGCGACTGGGAACGCGCGAGCCGTGTTGACGAACGGCCGGAATCGGCGTGCTCCTGCAATCCGGTACTTAAGCTCGATGCGGTCGAGCACCACCGCCTGGTTCATCAAGTTGTTTTGCAGCTGGATCCAGACGCCGCATGGGTTCGCGAAGGGGTTCGACGTGTCGGGGAACATCAACGTCTGGAACCCGTAGGTGTTCCACAGCCCCATCGCGAACGCGCCCTCGAAGATGGCCGACGTGACGCTCGGGATCTCGCACTTGATGTCACCCGCCGAGATCTCCGCCTTCCCCTTGAACCACCCGACGGCACGGAACGCCATGCCGTTCGGGTTGTTGTCTCCCCGGGCGGGCATCGCCACCCCGACGACGATCAACGCCGCCAGAGCGGTCCTGGCCGCCGACCTCCACCACATGCTCCTCATGACTTCCTCCCCGCCCCTCCAGCCCGGACGCCTGCACGCGTCAGAGTTGATCAACTATCTGCTGCGCCGACAGCTCGACGAGCCGCGTCCGCCCGATGCGCTCGACGCACACGAAACGGATCCGGCCGCCGGCCGTCTTCTTGTCGCTCTGCATCGCGAGCGCCAGCGCCGGCGCCGTGACGTCGGCCGGCATCGCGACGGGCAGCCCCGCCCGCCGCAGAAGACGCTCGAGACGCTCGACGGTCGCCGCGTCGCACACGCCGAGCGCGCGCGACACGCGCGCCGCAGCGACCATCCCGATCGCGACGGCTTCGCCGTGCAGGAGTCCGCGGTACTCCGTCAGCACCTCGAGCGCATGCCCGATCGTGTGCCCGAAGTTCAGCACCGCGCGTTCGCCGCTCTGCTCCCGCTCGTCCGCGGCGACCACCGCGGCCTTGTGCCGGCACGACGTCGCGACGACGGGCACGAGCACGCCTTCGTCGAGCGCGAGCAGCGCGTCGAGCCGCGCTTCCAGCGTGCCGAAGAGCTCGGCGTCGCGGATCATGCCGTACTTGATCACCTCGGCGAGCCCGGCCACGAATTCCCGGCGCGGCAGGGTCCGCAGGGTGGCGACGTCGATCAGCACGAGGCGCGGCTGATGAAACGCGCCGACCAGGTTCTTGCCGTGCGCGTGGTCGATGCCGGTCTTGCCGCCGATCGCCGCGTCCACCTGGGCGAGGAGCGTGGTCGGCACCTGCACGAGCGGCAGGCCGCGGAGCAGCGTCGCCGCCGCGAAGCCGGCGAGGTCGCCCACCACACCGCCGCCGAGCGCGACGACCGGTGTCCGGCGCTCGATCCCCGCGTCGAGGAGGCGGTCGTAGAGCACGGCGAGCCAGGCGAGGTTCTTGTGCTCCTCGCCGTCGGGGATCACCACGACGATCGGCGAAAGACCCGCGTCGCCGAGCGACGCGACGGCCGGCTCGCGGTAGAGGGCCCCGACGCGCTCGCTCGTGACGAGCGCGCAGCGGCCCTGGAACCCCGCCGCGGCGAGGCGCGGGCCGAGCTCCGCGAGCAGCCCCGCGCCGATCAGCACGGGGTACGAGCGCGCGCCGAGGTCCACCCGCACCTCGTCCGTTCGCTCGATCGTCATGGATGCTCCCGCGGCCACCCGTGCCTCACCGTCCCGCCACGAGCGCCTGCACCCGCTCGGCCACCTGCTCGACGCTGAGACCGGAGGTGTCGACGGTGTGGGTGGCGAGCGCGTAGGCCGGGGCGCGCTCGTCGAGCAGCGACCGGATGCGGGCCAGGCGATCGCCGTTGTGACCGGCGAGCAGCGGACGGCTCGAGACGTCCCCCACCCGGCGGGCGATCTCCTCGGCCGACGCGGTGAGGCAGACGACCGGACCCGCACCGACCAGCCGGCGGCGGTTGTCCGGATCGAGCAGCGTCCCGCCTCCCGTGGCGATGACCGCGTCGGGGACGGCGCACGCTTCCTCGACCGCGTCGCGCTCGAGCCTCCGGAAGTATGCCTCCCCGTCGCCCGCGAAGATCTGCGCGACGGAGCAGCGCGCGGCGGTCTCGACGAGGCCGTCGGTGTCGACGAACGGACGGCCGAGCCGGCGCGCGAGCAGGCGGCCGACCTCGGTCTTGCCGGTCGCCATGAAGCCGGTGAGCACGAGCCTGGGCACGGCTAGAAGCGCTCCACCTGCTCGAGGTAGCCGTCGAGGTTCCGCCGGATCTCGACCAGCGAATCGCCGCCGAACTTCTCGAGGAAGGCGTCGGCGACGACGAACGCGACCACCGCTTCGGCGATCACCGCAGCGGCCGGCACCGCGACGACGTCCGACCGCTCGATGGCGGCCTTGGCCTCGTCCTTGGTGTCGATGTCGACCGAGTGCAGGGGGCTCATGAGCGTCGAGAGCGGCTTGAACGCCGTTCGCACGACGAGCGGCTCGCCGCTCGACATTCCCCCCTCGGTGCCGCCGGCGTTGTTCGTCCGGCGCACGAACCGGCTTGCCGTCTCGTCGAAGTAGATCTCGTCGTGCACCATGGAGCCCGGCCGGCGGGCGGTCTCGAAGCCGAGGCCGACCTCCACGCCCTTCGCGGCCTGCACGCTCATGAGCGCGTGCGCGAGCCGGCCGTCGAGCTTCCGATCCCACTGCGCATGGCTGCCGAGCCCGGGTGGCAGGCCGATGGCAACCGTCTCGACGACGCCGCCGAGCGTGTCGCCGGCCTTCTTGCACTCGTCGATCCGCGCGATGATGCGGCGCTCGGCCTCCGGATCGGCCATGCGGAGCGGCGACGTCTCCGAGCGCTCGGCGATCTCCGTCGCCGCGAGCGCCCCGTGGTTGGCGGCGATCCCGCCGATCTCGGCGACCCAGCCGTGCACGCGGATACCGAACGGCGCGAGCAGGCACTTCGCGAGGCCGCCGACGGCGACTCGTGCTGCGGTCTCGCGCGCGCTCGCGCGCTCCAGCACGTTGCGGACGTCGCGGTGATTGTACTTGAGCGCGCCGGCGAGATCGGCGTGACCCGGCCGCGGCCGCGTGACAGCCAGGCTCGGATCGCGATCCACTGCGTGCGGCGACATCTTCTTCTGCCAGTTCGTCCAGTCGCGGTTCTCGATCCAGAACGTGATCGGCGAGCCGAGCGACTCGCCCCAGCGCACGCCGGAGCGCACCTCGACCTCGTCGCGCTCGATCTTCATGCGGCCGCCCCGGCCGTACCCGCCCATCCGGCGCACGAGATCCCGGTTGATCGCCTCGACGTCGATGGGCACCCCGGCGGGGAACCCCTCGACGACGGCCGTCAGACCGGGCCCGTGTGATTCCCCGGTGGTGAGATAGCGGAGCGCCATCCGTGGCTCACCCGCCCTGCCGCCGCTCCTCCCACAGGCGCTCGGCCGGCGGCAGGGAGACCGCACCGGCCGCCATGACCTTCGGCGTGAGGAAGACGAGGAGCTCCTCGTGGTGATGGTTGCGCAGCAGGCGCTTGAAGAGCCAGCCGAGCGCCGGAATGCGGCTCAAGTACGGCAGGCCCGACTCGGCGTCGTTCGACGTATTGCGGTAGATGCCGCCGAGCACGACCGTCTCGCCGTCCTTGATCAGCACGTTCGAGTTGGCCTCGCGGCTCACCTCGTTCGGGATGTTGTCGACCGTGTGGGTGAAGTCCGGCTGGCTCGATTTGGCGTAGATGCTCATGAGCACGAAGCCGTCCTGCGAGACCTGCGGCGTGACCACGAGCGTGATGCCGGTGTTGATCTTCTCCGTCGCGGTGCTCGCCGAGCCGGCCGCACCCCCGGTGCCGGTATTGATGACGGTGCCGGTCGAGGGCAGTTTGACACGCAGGATCGTGAGGCTCTGAATCGTCTCCGCCACGTTGTTCATGGTGATGACGCGGGGGCGGCTGACGACCCTACCCTTGCCCTGCTCCTCCAGGGCGGTCAAGCGGGCGCTCAGGGTCTGGGAGCCGCTGAGCGAGCCGAGCGCCAGGTCGAGCGCCGAGCCGTTGTTGACGCCGAATCCCGAGCCGAAGTTACCGGGGATCGGGAAGTCGGCGAGGAAGGGCACGGACTGACCCGGCACGCCGTTGACGCCCGCCGTCGGCGCCCCGCTCCCGAGCCCCGAGCCGCCGAGGCCGATCGTCCCGGGAAAGTTGGCACCCGTCGGATTGCCCGTCGAGGGGCCGGCGTTGTACCGGTAGCCCCACTGCACGCCGAGGCCGCGGGCGAAGTCCTCCGTCGCCTCGACGATGTTGGCTTCGATCAGCACCTGCGGGCTCTGGGTGTCGAGCTGCGTGATCAGCTCGCTCGCGTCCTGGAGCCCGTGCGGGATGTCGGAGCACGCCCTTCACCTTGTCGACGAGGGCGTCGTCGGCGCGGGCGTAGTTCACCTTCACGTAGTGGACGCGCAGCGGCTCGAGCTCGCGCGCGGCGTCCTCGGCGGCGCGGAGCGCCTCCCGCTCTTCTTTGAGGCGGGCCACCGTGGAGATACGGACGACGTTCCCCTGGCGCATCATCTCGAGTCGGTTCGAGCGCAGCACGAGGTCGAGCGCCTGGTCCCACGGGACGTCCACCAGGTGGAGCGTCACCTTCCCCTTCACGTCGTCGGTGGCGATGATGTTCAGGTGGCTGACGTCGGCCAGCACCCGGAGCACGTTCTGGATGTCAGCGTCCTTGAAGTCGAGCGAGATGCGCTCGCCGTTGAAGGACACGGGGCCCGCCACCGGCGCCTCCCGGTGCGCCTCCCGAACGCGGGGCGGCGCGGCACGGTGCGCTGGCCGCGGCGGCGCAGGCTCCGGCTCGGCTTCCGCGGGCGGCGCGGGCGCTTCGGCGGCGGCCGGCGGCGCGGCCTGGGCCACCGGTGCCGGTGCCGCTTCGACACGCTGCGCGGGTGGCGGCTCGACCGCTTCGACCACGGTCGCGGCGGTGGGCTCCGCTGCCACCCGCGGGGCGGCCGCGGCGGCGGGCGCCACGTACGCGGCCGGCTCGATGGCGGGCGCATGCGGCGCCTTGTCCTCGGCAGTGGTGGACGCGCCGGTGTCGCCGAGCTCGGCGATCAGCGTGTCGCCGTCCGTCCGTACCACGTGGTGACGCGGGTTCCGGCCGAGGTCGAGCACGAGCCGCAGGCGGCCTTCGTGCGCGGCGACGCGAGCCCGGGAAACGAGGCCGTCACCGATGGGAAAGCGGGTCTCGCGCTCGGCGCCCGGGGCACGCGGCCCGTCGAGGTCGATCACCAGGCGTGGAGGCTTGCTGAGCAGGAACTCGTGCACATCGTCGGGTGCTCGGGTCAGCGCGATGTTCACCCGTCGGCCCGCGCCTGCGGGCTCGACGTCGACGTGGCGAACGGCGACCCACGGCGCGGCGGGTGCTTGCTCCGCAGCCGCTGCCGGGCTCGGCGCGTCGCCGGCCGGCATGTGATCCGTCCCGTCCTCGGCCATGGCGATCGACCCGGGGCCCGCAACGGACCCGATCCTCGCCGGCACGCATGCGGCTCCCAGCATGAACGCCAGCACCGCAGGCTGGAACCTCCTCATCGCTTCCCCCTCTCGGCCGTCCGTAGCTCCAACACCACGTCGGTCGGATGGTGCTCGCCGTAGAAGTCCACCGAATCCTCCTCGATCACGATTCGCCCGCGCTCGATCCGCCGCACGTGGCCGCCGTTGGCGCCGACCAGCGTCCCGGACTTCAGGATGTACCCGAGCCCGTCGTCGTCCTCGACGACGGCACGCGGCTCGCGGGCCTCGTAGATGATCGCCACCAATCTGAGCTGTCCGATCTCGTAGCGCTGCAGCGGCGTCCGTGCCTCGCCCGAGAGCGTGGCCGTCACCGCGCGCGGCGGGCGGAACGGGTCGCGACGTCCCGCAGAGTCGTACGGCGGGTCGTCGGACGCCGGTCAACGCCTGCGCGCCGGCCCCCCGGGCGAGCCCGATCGTGGTCAGCGCGACAGCGCAGAGCATGCGTCCGTTCATGGGCATCCTCACGCCTTCCCGCCTTCTTTCTTCTTCTTCTCCTCGAGTAGCTTCTGGCGTTCGGCCTCGTCGAGGAAGCGGAACGTGGTCACCATGCAGGTGGACTCGAGCAGCAGCCGCTCGTTGTCGATCTGCGGCTTCGACAGGTGGATGTCGGTCACGTTCACGATGCGGTCGAGGCGCTTCAGGCGATCGAGAAACGTCGCGAGCTCGTGGTACGTGCCGCGCATCTGCATCTCCACCGGTACCGCCGCGTAGAAGTCGTGGTAGGACTCCGGCTTCTGCCGGAAGAGCATGATCTCAAGCCCCGCCGACCGGCCGCTCGCGGCGATGCTCGACAGGAGATCCGCGATCTCGCGCTGGTCGGGCAGGCGGGCCTGCGCGCGGCGAAGCTCGGCGGCCAGGTCCCGCAGCTGGCGCTCGGCCTCGCCGCGGGCATTGGCCTTCACTCGCTTGTTTTCGAGCTCAAGGCGCCGCTCGGTGACGTGGCCCTGCGCCTCGGTGAGCGCGCGCGCCTCCGGGCCGTACCAGTACTGCCAATCGAGCACCGCGACGGCCACGATCACGCCGGCCAGGATGCCGAGCTTGTGTCCGGCCGGGCGGTCGAGCAGGTCGTCGAGAACGCCGAAGATCATCGCCCCACCCCCGGCGCCTTGCCCGGCCTGGCGGCGGAGGCCTCCGTCGCCCCGCGTACGCCGCCGGCGTAGTCGATCTGGCCGCTGATCAGGAACTTCTTGTGCTTGATGCCGTCCTGGTCCACCTGGCTCGTCTCCTCGAGGTCGACCCGGCGGAAGTACGGCGACGTCGCCAGGCGGCGGAGGAAGTCTGCGACCGTCTGCTCGTCGACGCCGAGCCCCGAGATCTTCACCGCTCCGCCGTTGTCGGCGAACTCGAGGAGCCAGAGCTTGTCGGGGGTGGCACCCCCGAGATCCTCGAGCAGGCGCACCGGTCCGACCTTCCGCGTCTCCAGCTCGGCAATCACCCGCAGCTTCTCCCGCAGCTCCTGCTTCTGCTGCTCGATGCGCGTGACGTCGGCGTACGGGCCCTGGATGGCGACCAGCTCCTGCGTGAGCCTCCGCTGCTCCCGCTCCACGGACGCGAGCCGGGCGTGCTGCCACGTGTGCGCGACGATCAGGCCGAAGATCGAGAGCGCGATGACGAAGGCGCCGAGCGCGATGTCGTGGCGGCGTCCGGCGGCGCGCGCCGCGTCCTCGGCGGGCAGCAGGTTGATGCGAATCATTTGTCCCCCGGACGGCGGGTGGCGAGACCAACCGCGACCGCGAGCGAAGGGCCGCTCCTCTCGATGAGCAGCCGGTCCACCCCGCGCTCCACCTGGGCGCGACGGAACGGGTCCGCCACCTCGACCGGGCAGTCGAGCCGCTGCTTCAGCTCGGCCGCGAGGCCCGGCATGCGGGCCGGCCCGCCGGACAGGAAGATGGCGCCGAGCGGCTCGTCGGTGGCGGCCGTCCAGAAGAAGCTGAGCGCGCGCTGGATCTCCTCGACGATGAGCTCGGTCACCGAGCCGAGCACCTGCTCGGCGGCTGCCGGGTCGGCACCGCCCGCGGCGCGCCCCTGCTTCAACGACTCGGCGTCGGCTGGCGACACGCCGAGCTGGCGGACGAGCGCGTCGTTGTACTCGGCACCGCCGACTGGCACGTCGCCCGTGAACGTCGAGCGCCCGCCCTTGAGGATGTTGATCGAGGAATAGCGTGCGCCGATGTTCACCAGCGCCATCGGCTGTCCGTTCGATGCCTCGTAGTTCAGCTCGAACATGTTCTCGAGCGCGAAGTAGTCGACGTCGACGACGACGGGTTCGAGTTCCGCTGCACGGATCGCGTTGGTGTAGCTGTTGATGATGTCCTTCTTCACCGCGACGACCAGGACCTCCATCTTGTTGCCGGACTCGATCCAGTCGATGACCTGGTAGTCGAGGTTCACGTTGTCCAGGGAGTCGGGAATCAGGTGGCCGGCCTCAGCCAGCACGGCGGATTCGATCGCCGCCCCGGTCTGCGCCTGCAGCACGACCTTCTTCACCATGACCGCCGGGCCCGGCACGGCGGTGATGACCTGCCTCGCCTGAACGCCGCGCCGCGCGATCACGGCACGGACCGCCTCGACGACCGGTCCCTCGTCCTGCACCACGTTCGACTGCACGACGGTCGGCGGCAGCGGGGCCACGTCGAGCATCGCGAGGCGCGGCCCGTTCGGCCCGTGATGCACCTCGGCCATCTTGACGCTGCTCGACCCGATGTCGAGCACGAGATAGCCGGCGGCGCGGCGAAACGGGTTCGAAAGCTTGGCCGCGAGAATGCGCTGAACCAGCGCGCGCGGGGTCACACCTTCAGCCGGCGTCAAGGCCTACTCCTCCTCATCTCCGCTCCCCACCCCCTCGAGCCCGGCAGACGCCCGCGACCTGAACCCCGCGGGGAGTATGCTCCCGGCCTCACGGCTTGTCAAAGCATAGTTAGCTAATGTTGCGACTCTTTCGTTCCACTCGTCGAGTCGGCCGGGCAGCCTGTGCAACGCACGTGCCGGCAGTCGAATCGCGGGTGGGACCCCAAAAACGAGAAGACCCGGCCGCGCCCATCGCAGGCCAGGTCTTCTCATGTGCAGAAAGGAGGGGCTGTGAGACGGGGGAGCAAGCGAGGTGCCATGGCCGGAAGCCCGAGAAACCTGCGATTGCCGGGCGACCGCTGCAACACGAGCGTTCAATTCATGGCGTCCGGGTGCGTTCGTAACGCGTCCGAAAATTGACAGCGATCGGCCTCCGCTCTAACACGCTGGCCACTGATGCACGGGCTCGTCCAAATTGCACCGCTCCCGCCCGTGCCGCTGCACGATCTCTTCACGTATCGCGTGCCCGAGCTGCTGCGCCTCCGCATCCAGCCGGGCATGCGGAGCTCCGTCCCATCCTCGAAGTGCTCGATGCGGATCCATTCGTACCGCCCGAGCTCCTGGAGCTCTGCCGCTGGACGGCAGGCTACTACCTGGCCTCGCTCGCCGACGTGCTCGCGGCCGTCGTACCCGTGTCCCTGCCCGCGCCGGCCAACGAACGCATCGTGCGTCTGGTGCGCCGGCTCACCGCGGACGAGGAAGCGACGCTCGCGCGGCGCGCGCCCGCACGCGGCCGCGCCTACCGGGTGCTGTGCGAGGCGCCGGGCGGGGAGCTCGGGGTCGCGGCGGCACGGGCGGCCGGCGTGAGCACGCCGGCCCTGCGGACGCTCGTCGCGGCCGGCGTCGCGGAAGCGGCCCTCCGTCCGCGCCGGCGCCCGCCGGCGACGCCGGGCGATGCCACGCCGCGGTTGCCGCTGACAGCGACCCAACGCGCCGCACTCGACGCGATCGCCGCGCCGATCGCATCCGGCGAGCCCGCGTCCTTCCTCCTGCACGGGGTCACCGGGAGCGGCAAGACCGAGGTCTTCCTCGCCGCCGCCGAACGGACGCTGGCCGCGGGGCGTGGCGTCCTGCTCCTCGTGCCCGAGATCGCGCTCACGCATCAGCTGGTCGATCGCGTGCGCGCCCGCTTCGGCGATGCCGTGGCCGTCCTGCACAGCGGTCTCGGGCCCCGCGAGCGCTGGGACGAGTGGCGACGCGTCCGCCACGGCGACGCGACGGTGGTCGTCGGGGCACGCTCGGCGGTCTTCGCTCCGCTTCCGCGGCTCGGCCTCGTCGTCGTCGACGAGGAGCACGACGCCGCGTACAAGCAGGAGGACGGGCTCCGCTACAACGCCCGCGACGTCGGCATCGTGCGCGCCCGGCTGGCGCGCGCCGTGGTGGTGCTCGCATCCGCCACGCCGTCGGCCGAGACCTACCACGCCGCGCACGACGGCCGCCTCGCGCTGCTCGAGCTGCCCGAGCGGCCGACGGCGCATCCGCTGCCGCCGATCCAGATCGTGCCGCTGCGCGGCCGGCCGCCCGACCTCGTGACCGAGGAGCTCGCCGCCGCGCTCGCCGCAAACCTCGAGCGCGGGGGCCAGACGCTCGTGTTCCTCAACCGGCGGGGCTTCGCGGCATATCTCCAGTGTCCCGCCTGCGGCACCGCCGCCACCTGCCCGCACTGCAGCGTGACCCTCACGTGGCACCGGGCGGCGCGCGCGCTCGTGTGCCATCACTGCCATCACCGGCGTCGTCCGCCGCCGGCGTGCCCGGCGTGCGGCGGGCCACCGCTCGCGGCGTTCGGCGTCGGCACCGAGCAGGTCGAGGCAGGTCTCCGCGCCGTCCACCCGCTCGCCGCCGTCGACCGGCTCGACCGCGATGCCGCGCAGCGCGCCGGCGCCCAGCGGCGCATCCTCGGGCGCTGGCAGGCGGGCGACACCGACATCCTCGTCGGCACGCAGATGGTGAGCAAGGGCCACGACGTCCCCGGCGTGACGCTCGTCGCCGTTCTGCTCGCGGATCTCGCGCTCAACGTGCCGGACTTCCGCGCCGCCGAGCGGACGTTCCAGCTCCTCGTGCAGGTCGCGGGGCGCGCCGGCCGGGGCGACGCGCCCGGCCGCGTGATCGTCCAGACGTTCCGTCCCGACCATCCGAGCATCGCGGCCGCGGCCACCCACGACTACAAGGGCTTCATGGCCCGGGAGCTCGAGCGTCGGCGCGCGCTCGGCTACCCGCCGTTCTCGCGGCTGGTGAACCTTCGCCTGGACGGCCGGGACGGCGGCGGCGTCGAGCGCGCCGCGCACGACCTCGGCACCCGGCTGCGGCGCGAGGCGGCGCGCCTCGGGCTCGGCGCCGAGGCCGTCCTCGGTCCGGCGCCGCCGCCGGTCGAGCGGGTGCGCGGCCGGTACCGCTGGCACCTGCTCCTCCGGGCAGGCGACGTGCGCGCGCTGCGCACGCTCGCGCGGATCGCCGCCGCCAGCGGAGCGACGCTCGGACGAGCGCACGTCCGGCTCACCGTTGATGTCGATCCGTACAGCATGTTATGAGTTGATGTTGGCCCTCCGCCCGATACTCACGTACCCCGATTCGCTCCTGAAGAAGCGCGCTGCTCCGGTGTCGCAGATCGGCTCCGACGTCGCGCAGCTGATCGAGGACATGACCGAGACGATGTACGCGGCGCCCGGCGTGGGGCTCGCCGCGACGCAGGTCGGCGTCGGCCAGCGCGTGATCGTGCTCGACGTCCACGACGACGAGGAATCGCCGGGAAAGCGCCTCCTCAAGCTGATCAATCCCGAGATCGTCGAGCGCGACGGCACCATCGTCTGGGAAGAGGGCTGCCTGTCCGTGCCCGATCTCACGGCGCCCGTGACACGCGCCCGTCGCGTCCTCGTGCGCGCCTGGACGCCCGACGAGCGCGAGATCGAGATCGAAGGCGAGGAGCTGCTCGCGGTCGCGCTGCAGCACGAGATCGACCACCTCGAGGGCAAGCTCTTCCTCGACCGTTTGTCGCGCCTGAAGCGCGACCTCTACCGCGCACGCCAGCGCAAGCTCGAGCGGCAGGGGCGCAAGGGCGCGGCCGGAGGGCGCCCCGTCCTCATCTAACGACGGTCACCCGCGGCACAGCCTTGGCCCCCTGGCGCATCGTCTTCTTTGGTACGCCCGCCTTCGCGTGTCCGAGCCTCGAGCGGCTGCTCGCCGGTCCGGACGTGGTCGTCGCGCTGGTCTGCCAGCCGGATCGGCCCCGGGGCCGGGGGCTCGCGGTCGTCGCCCCCGAAACGAAGCAGCTCGCCGTCGCCCGCGACGTGCCCGTGCTGCAGCCCGATCGCATGCGCGACCCGGCGTTCCAGGACGAGCTCCGGCGGCTCGCGCCCGACCTCGTCGTCGTCGCGGCATACGGCAGGATCCTGCCGCGCGCCGTGCTCGACGTCCCGCCGCACGGCTCGATCAACGTCCACGCCTCGCTGCTCCCGCGGCATCGGGGCGCCGCGCCCATCCAGGCGGCGATCCTCGCCGGCGACCGGACGACCGGCGTCACGATCATGATGATGAGCGAGGAGATGGACGCGGGCGACATCCTGCTCCAGCGCTCGACGCCGATCGCGCCCGACGACACGGCGGGAAGGCTCGGCGAGCGCTTGTCGCTGCTCGGCGCCAAGGCCCTCGCCGAGGCGATCGAGGGGCTGAAGCACGGGACCGTCCGTCCCGCGCCGCAGCCGGCCGACGGCGTCACGTTCGCGCCCCGCATCGACCGTGCCCAGACGCGGCTCGACTGGGCGATGCCCGCCGAGCAGCTCGAGCGCGCCGTCCGCGCGTTCGCCCCGGCGCCCTCCGCGTTCACCACGCGCGGCAGTCGCGTGCTGAAGGTGCACCGCGCCGTCGCCGAGCAGGACGTGGAACCTACGCGGCCACCGGGCACGGTTCTCGAGAGCGGACCGGGCGGCATCTGGGTGTCGACGGGCGCGGGGCGGCTTCGCCTGGTCGAGCTGCAGCTCGAAGGGAGGCGCCGGCTGTCCGTAGCGGACTTCCTTGCCGGCCATCCGGTGCCCCCCGGCACATGCCTCGGAGCCGGCTGACCGGCGCCGGCGGCGCGCGCCGCCTCGCATTCGAAGTCCTGCTGCGCGTCGAGGCGACGGACGCGTTTGCCGACGTCCTGCTCGCGCATCGGCTCGCCGATACCGCGCTCCCGCCGCGCGAGCACGCGCTCGCGACCCGCCTCGTCTACGGGACGCTCGCGTGGCAGGGCCGCCTCGACTTTCACCTTGGCACGCTCGTCCGCGACGTCGCCGTCGAGCGTCTCGATCCGCCCGTCCGGGCGGCCCTTCGTCTCGGCCTCTACCAGCTGCTGTTTCTCGACCGCGTCCCCGCATACGCGGCGGTCGACGCGAGCGTGCGGCTCGCCCGCGTGGCGGGTGCCGGGGCCGGCGGGCTCGTCAACGCGGTCCTCCGCCGCGCCGCCGCGCTCGGCCGAAGCGGCCTGGCGCTGCCGCCGGCCGATGCCGACCCGATCGCGCGCCTCGCCGTCGAGTGGTCGCACCCCGGCTGGCTGGTCGCCCGCTGGGCGGACGAGTTCGGCCTTTCCGAGCTGCCCGCGCTGCTGGCGGCCGACAACGAGCGGGCGCCCACCACGCTGCGCGCGAATGCGCTCGTCACGACGCGCGACGCGCTCCAGACGGAGCTCGCTGTCGAGGGCGTCGAGACGCGTCCGGGTGCCTGGGCTCCGGAGGCCCTGCGCGTCGACCGCCACGCGGCCGCGCTCCGCCGGCTGCGCGCCTGGGGCGCGGGCCGGTTCGCGTTCCAGGGCGAAGTGTCGCAGCTCATCGCTCCGCTGCTCGGAGCGGAGCCCGGGCGGCGGTTCCTCGACGCGTGCGCCGCGCCGGGCGGAAAGACGGCGCACCTGGGGGCGCTCGCCGGCGGCGGCACCATCGTCGCCCTCGACCGTCGCCCCGCCGGCGTCCGCCGCGTGCTCGCCGAGACCCACCGTCTCGGCGTTTCCACCGTCGTTGCGGCGGCCGGCGACGCGCGCCGGCCGCCCGTCGCCGCGTCGTTCGACGCCGTGCTCATCGACGCCCCGTGCAGCGGGCTCGGGACGCTCCGCCGCCATCCGGAGCTGCGCTGGCGCCGGCGACCCGAGGACGTGCCGCGCTTCGCCGCGCTCCAGCGGGAGATCCTCGCCGGCGTCGCGCCGCTCGTCCGTCCGGGGGGCGTCCTCGTGTACGCCGTATGCACCCGCACGCGCGAGGAGAACGAGGAGGTCGTGGCGGCCCTGACGGACGCCCATCCGCAGCTCCACGTCGAAGATGCGCGGGAGCATCTCCCGCCGCACGCGGCGCCGCTCGTCGACCGACGCGGATTTCTGCGGACGGCGCCGCATCACGACGGCCTCGACGGTTTCTTTGCGGCGCGGCTCCGCGCCCGGGCTTGAAGCGCGGTGGAATCGCGCCCGGGGTTCCGTTAGACGCCACGTCGTGCGCACGATCGCGGCCTCCATCCTGTCGGCCGACTTCGGCCGGCTCGCCGACGAGGTGCGAGCGGTCGCCGCCGCCGGCGCCGACTGGATCCACGTCGATGTGATGGACGGAAGCTTCGTGCCGCCGATCACCATCGGCCCGCGCGTCGTCGAGGCGCTGCGCCGTGCCACAGCCCTGCCGCTCGACGTGCACCTCATGATCCAGCATCCGGAGCGGCAGGTCGCCGAGTTCGTGCGGGCGGGCGCGAGCGGCATCACGGTGCACATCGAGGCCGAGACCGACGTCGCGGCGACCGTCGCGGCGATCCGCGCCGCCGGCGTCCGCGCCGGTCTCGCGTTGAACCCGCCGACGCCGCTCGAGTGGGTACGGCCCTTCGCGCCGATCATCGACCTGCTGCTGGTGATGAGCGTGAACCCCGGCTGGGGCGGCCAGCCTTTCGTCGACGGGTCACTGGAGAAGCTCGCCGAGGCGCGCCGCTTGCGTTCGACGACCGGCGCCGCGTTCGTCATCGAGGTGGACGGCGGTATCAAGGCCCACAACGCCGCGCGCGCCGCCGCGGCGGGGGCCGACGTCCTGGTTGCGGGATCGGCGATCTTCGAATCCGCCGACTACCCTGCGGCGATCCGCGCGCTGCGCGCCACGCCGTCCTGACGTCAGGCCGGGGGGACGGGCCGCCCGCCCTCGTTGTCGGCCCGCCCCCGGTTCCGGCCACACGCCGCGGCTCAGCCGCCGCGGCCCTTCGACACCGGCTTCTGCTCACCGACGGTGATCTGGTCCTTCAGCCGCTCGAAGAGCTTCTCGCCGACTCCCTTCACCTTGATCAGGTCTTCCGGCTTGCCGAACGGCTCCTGCGCCCGATACTCGATGATCGCCTGCGCCTTCGCCGGCCCGATGCCGGGCAGGCGTGCGAGCTCCTCCGCGCTCGCCGTGTTGAGGTCCACCCGGTGCACCTCGTCGACCGGCGCGGCGCCGGCGGCGACGGCGCCGCGCCCCTGGCCGATGACCACGAGCCCGCAGAGGAGCCCCGCCGCCACCGCCTTGTTGAACCGTTGCATCTCCACCTCCTTCTGGCGCCCTCCGCGGCGCCGCTCGACGGCACGACGAGGCAAGCCGCATGCCGGCGAAAGCCGTCGGAAACCATTGGCGGCCGCGCACCCGTCGGAACGCGCCGATGAAACGCGCCGTCGCAACGCCCGTCATGACCTTCCTTTTCCGAAACGGGTGTGTTAACCGATCCCCCTCCGACAGCGTGACCCTCCGCGGGGTGTAGCTCAGCCTGGTAGAGCACTGCGTTCGGGACGCAGGAGCCGCTGGTTCAAATCCAGTCACCCCGACTGTGGTGGTACGCGGCACGGAGAATGGGGCGGGCTGGAGGTGTCTCGGGATGAAGGGTTGGCGCCGATGCGTCGGCTTGGCGCTGGCGCTTGGTCTCGCGGGCAGCATCGCGCGGGCCGCGCACGCGAAGGCCGCACCCGCCGAGGTGGTCGCCGCCGAGACCGCGCCCGCCGGGGCGCTCGACGAGCTGCGCGCGCTACGGGCGGAAATCACCCAGCTGCGCGAGCGGCCGGAGCCCGCGACGGCGGCGGACATCGAACGGCTCCGCACCGAGGTCGAGCGGCTGGTCACGGTGGACCGGGACCTCTCCCGCCGTCTCGACGCGCGGCCACCCGCCGCCCCCGATCCGGCGGGCGATGGTGTCGGCGGCATCCCGTGGACCGGCATCGCCGCGGGTATGCTCGCGGGGTGGGGGCTCTCTCGCCTGACCAATCGGCGACGAGAACGCCACCAGCGTGGTCGCCTGAGAGTCTGAGCCTCGGCTGCGAGCGGGCGCTTCTCCGCCTCGGTGCCCAAAAAGCAGGCTTCGCCCACGCCGTGGGCAGCGTGATTTTTCCGGTGCGCCCGTCCCGTTCGGCCTTCTCTTGCCAGCGAACCCTGGACCGTGGCACCAGGGTTGCTGCTCGAATCGACGAGCGACCGGGGGGTACCAGCATGGCGATCATGAATCGGTCGTGCAGGGAGACACTGCCGTGGCGCGCGGGCGTCTTCGTCGGCGCGCTGGCGCTCGTCGGCGGCGCGGTTCCGGCGCTCGCCGAGGATGCCGCCAAGATCGACTCCGGCGACACCGCGTGGATGCTCACCTCGTCCGCCCTCGTGCTCATGATGACCGCGCCGGGGCTCGCGCTCTTCTACGGAGGGCTCGTCAGGGGGAAGAACGCGCTCAGCGTCCTCATGCAGAGCTTCATCATGATGGCGTTGATCAGCGTGCAGTGGGTGCTCTGGGGTTACACGCTGGCGTTCGGCCCCGATCATGGCCACGTGATCGGCGGGCTCGACTGGCTCGGACTGCGTCACGTGGGTCTGACCCCGAACCCCGACTACGCGCCGACGATCCCGCACCAGACGTACATGATCTATCAGGCGATGTTCGCCATCATCACCCCGGCGCTCATCACCGGCGCGTTCGCCGAGCGCATGAAGTTCAGCGCCTTCGTCGTGTTCTCGCTCCTCTGGGCGACGCTCGTGTACGACCCGCTCGCGCACATGGTGTGGGGCACCGGCGGGCTCGTCGGCAAGGTCTGGGGAGCGCTCGATTTCGCCGGCGGCACCGTCGTGCACATCAGTTCCGGGATGTCGGCGCTGGTCTGCGCCGTCGTGATCGGCAAGCGTCTCGGCTTCGGCCGCGAGTCGATGCCGCCGCACAACCTGCCCTTCACGGTGACCGGCGCCGCGCTGCTGTGGGTGGGCTGGTTCGGCTTCAACGCCGGCAGCGCCGTCGCGGCGAACGGGCTCGCCACGAGCGCCTTCGTCGCCACCAACACCGCGACGGCGGCAGCCGCGCTGTCGTGGATGACCGCCGAGTGGCTCGGCAAGGGCAAGCCCACCGTCCTCGGCGCCGCGAGCGGTGCCGTCGCAGGCCTCGTCGCAATCACCCCCGCGTCGGGCTTCGTCGAGCCGATGCCGGCGCTGATCATCGGCGCCGTGGCCGGCGTGCTCTGCTATTCCGCGTGCAACCTGAAATCGGCGCTCGGCTGGTACGACGACGCGCTCGACGTCGTCGGCGTGCACGGCGTCGGCGGCACGTGGGGTGCGATCGCCACCGGCCTCTGGGCGACGGCGCGCATCAACCCCGACGTCTTCGCCCCGAAGGGACCGGCCGTGAGCGAGGGACTGTTCATCTCGGGTCACTGGGGGTTGCTCGGCTATCAGCTGCTCGCCATCCTCGTGACGTACAGCCTCGCCATCGTCGGTTCGCTCGTCTGCCTCGCGATCACCAGCGCGGTGACCGGAGGACTTCGCGCGACGGAAGACGACGAGTTCGCGGGTCTGGACCTCTCACAGCACGGCGAGAGCGCGTACGCGTTCGGCGCGGGTGGCTACGGACCGATCGGGCAGAGCGCGTTCGCCGCGCGGCCCGTCGAGCGTCACGGGACGCTCGCCGCGAAGGTGGCGGAGTGACGGTAACGATCTTTACAAAGAGCGACGGCTTGGCATAAACGAGTGACCCGCATTCCGACCGCGCGGAGGCATCCATGAAGAAAGTCGAGGCGATCATCAAACCCTTCAAGCTCGACGAGGTGAAGGAGAGCCTCTCCGCCATCGGCGTCCAGGGCATCACCGTCAGCGAAGTGAAGGGCTTCGGACGGCAGAAGGGCCACACCGAGCTCTACCGGGGGGCCGAGTACGTCGTCGACTTCCTGCCCAAAGTGAAGCTCGAGATCATCGTGCGCGACGAGCAGGTGACGGACGTCGTGGAGACGATCGAGAAGGCGGCCAAGACCGGACGCATCGGCGACGGGAAGATATTCGTCCTTCCGATCGAGGAGGTGGTTCGCATCCGTACGGGAGAGCGCGGGGGCGACGCGATTTAATTTTTGAGCCGGAGGAGGGGCTCGGTAATGGCAACGCAGACACCAAAGGACGTGCTGAAGTTCGCGAAGGACAACAAGGTGGAGGCCGTCGACCTGAAATTCCTCGACCTGCTCGGTCTCTGGCAGCACTTCACGATCCCAACCAGCGAGCTGACCGAGGAGCTGTTCGAAGAAGGAAACGGGTTCGACGGTTCGTCAATCCGCGGCTGGCAGCCGATCCACGCGTCCGACATGCTGGTCGTCCCGGATCCCACCACCGCGGTGATGGACCCGTTCACCGCCCTGCCGACGCTCAGCCTGATCTGCAACATCGTCGACCCGCTCACCAAGGAGGACTACTCGCGCGACCCGCGCAACATCGCCCGCAAGGCCGAGGCCTATCTCAAATCGAGCGGCGTCGGCGACGTCGCGTACTTCGGCCCCGAGCCCGAGTTCTTCGTCTTCGACGAGGTACGCTACGAGCAGAACCAGCACACCGGCTTCTACCTGATCGACTCGGCCGAGGGGCAGTGGAACACGGGACGTGAGGTCGACACACTGAACGACCGCAGCGGCAGGCTCGTCGAGAGCAAGAACCTCGGCTACAAGCCGCGCTACAAGGAAGGCTACTTCCCGGTCCAGCCGACCGATACGCAGCAGGACATCCGCACCGAGATGGTGCGCGAGCTCGAGAAGCTCGGCTACCGCGTCGAGAAGCACCACCACGAGGTGGCCACGGCCGGGCAGGCCGAGATCGACCTGCGCTTCCTGTCGCTGCTCAAGATGGGCGACGCGCTCATGTGGTACAAGCACGTTGTCAAGAACGTCGCGCGCCGCTACGGCAAGACCGCGACCTTCATGCCGAAGCCGATCTTCGCCGACAACGGCAGCGGCATGCACGTCCACCAGTCGATCTGGAAGGGCGAGAAGCCGCTCTTCGCCGGCGACAAGTACGGCGGCATGAGCGAGCTCGGCATGCACTACATCGGCGGCATCCTGAAGCACGCCCCGGCGCTCGCCGCCTTCACCTGCCCGACAGTGAACTCCTATCGCCGCCTGGTCCCCGGCTTCGAGGCGCCGATCAACCTCGCCTACTCGAGCCGCAACCGCTCGGCGGGCGTGCGCATCCCGATGTACTCGCCGTCGCCCAAGGCGAAGCGCATCGAAGTCCGCTTCCCGGATCCCGCCTGCAACGGCTACATCGCGTTCTCGGCGATGCTGATGGCGGGTCTCGACGGGATCGAGCGGCGCCTCAACCCCGGCAACCCGCTCGACAAGGACATCTACGCCCTCACGCCCGAGGAGCTGAAGGACGTGCCGAAGATGCCCGGCTCGCTCGACGAGGCGCTCGAGAACCTCAAGCGCGACCACGATTTCCTGCTGAAGGGCGACGTCTTCACGGCCGACGTCATCGAGACGTGGATCGAGTGGAAGATGGCGAACGAGGTGAGCGCCATTCGCCTGCGGCCGCACCCCTACGAGTTCGCGCTCTACTTCGACGCCTGAGCCATCCGGACCTAGAAAGCTGAACGGCGGAGCGGGCCATGAGCCCCTCCGCCGTTGCTTCTTCCGTCCCGCGCGACGCGAGTCAGGTCTTCTTGGCCGCCCGACGCTTGCCGCGATGGGCCGGCGCAGGAGCCGTGCAGCTCTTCACGCGCGTGGCTGTTACATTGAGATCCTTCTGCACGTCCTCTTCGGATTTGCCGGCGGCGATCGCGTCCTTGATCTGCTTGCACGAGACGGTCGTCCGCGCCATCCGTTTGTGCGCTGCCGACGCCGGCGAGCCGACGAGCACCGCGGTCGCCGCGGCAGCCACCACCATCACACCGATCCGCTTCACCTGAGCTCACCCCCTTTCCGGTCCGCTCCGGTCTCGGTCGTTTCGGCGCGGTCTGTATCACGAGCCTCAAGTGGGTGCCATAGAGTGCGCGCACGGGAACGCTGCGGCGTCGCGGTTTTCGCGTCGTCGAGAACTATGCGATAACCGTTCCGGTATGCTGCGCGTCGATGGCGCTAGCTTTCCGGCATGAAGCAGACTCTCGCATTCCTGCTCAAGTTCGCCGTCACGCTCGGGATCTTCGTGGCCATCTTCCTCGAGTTCGGCGGCGGGTACGCGCCCGTGCGGACCGCGGAGCTGACCGCGCCGGGCACGTTCGAGGCGGCCAATCCCGACTACCCGGGTCTCGTCGGGCGGCTCCGGGCACGCGTCCGGGGCACACCGCTGCCGTCGCCCCGGGTGCCCCTCTCCCTGCACGACGTCTGCCTGGCCGCCGCCGAGCGGCCCGTCTTCGTGCGGACCGCCGACGGGTCGACGCGCCGCTTCAAGCCCCTCCGGCACTGCGGCGAGGGCGGCCTCGTGACAGTGTTCGCGCCGGCCGCCGACGGCAGCTTCACCCCGGTACCGCTCGCGGAGGCTCCGCGGGAGGCCTATTTCCGCCTTCAGGGCTTCCAGCTCGTGCCGGCGGAGCCGACGGAGCTGTGGGCCGAGATCCGAAGCCTCCGCCTCGGCGTCTTCCTGCCCTGGTTCCTCGCCGCGATGGCCATCAAGCTGGTGGGCATCTTCGCCAACGTGCTGCGCTGGCAGCTACTCCTTCGCGGCCAGGGCATCGAGCTCGGATTCGGCTTCCTCTCGCGCAGCTACTTCGTCGGCCGCTACTTCGGCATCGTCACGCCCAGCACCATGGGGCTCGACGCCTGGCGCCTCTACGACACCATTCGCCTGACCCGCCGGCCGGTCGAGTGCACCACCGTGCTGGCCGTCGAGCGCGTCATCGGCATGGTCGGGCTGTTCGCCGTGATCCTGCTCTTCATGCCGTTCGCGGGCCGCATCACCCACGGGGGGTCGATCGGCGAGTTCGTGGCCGGTATGAAGATGCCGCTCGTCGCCACGGCCGTCTTCGGCGTCCTCATCTTGCTGCAGCCGGGCTGGTTCCGCGGCTGGCTCCGCCTCCTCCCGAGCGAGCGCGCACGCCGTTTCGCGACCAACGCGATCGACGCGGCGAGCGCGTACCGCGAGCGCCGCGGTTACCTCGTGCTGGCGCTCGTCCTCGCGGTCATCGGCCAGCTCACGACGACCCTCATGTACTTCGCCAACGCGATGTCGCTCGCGGCGCAGCACGTGCGCGCCAGCGAGGTGCTTTTCGCCTCCGCACTGATGACGGGCGCCACGTTCATCGCCCCGTCGGCGTCCGGCGAGGGCGTACGCGAGCTCGCCTTCGTCTACCTCCTCGGCAGCCGTGCCGGCGCCGCCAAGGCGTTCCTGATCGGCAACCTCGGCTTCTGGATCGAGAAGATACCGCTCTCGGTGCCGGGTGGCATCCTGCTGCTCCTCCGCCGCGACCGCGACGCGCGTCCGGTCACCCGCGACGACCTGGTGCGCGTGCGCCGCGAGGCCGAGGCCGAGCTGCCCGTCCGGCCGCGCGCCACCGGCTGAGCGGCGCACCTTGACTCGCAGCCGGGGCGCTTCATGATCGGCTGCATGCGGCGCCTCGCTCTCGCGCTCGTCCTCGCGGCGCTCGCAGGTGTCGCCTATCTGATGCTCGGCTGGACGCGTCGGAGCGGCGACGGTCCCGACTACGTCACCGCGACGGTCGACCGCGGGCCCATCACGGCGACCGTAGCGGCGACCGGCACGTTGAACCCCGTGACGACGGTCCAGGTGGGAACGTACGTCTCGGGCCCGATCCAGGGGATATTCGCCGACTTCAACACGCCCGTTCATCGCGGCGAGCTGCTCGCCAGGATCGACCCGCGCCCGTTCCAGGTGAAGGTGGACGACGCCACTGCCGCGCTCGCCAACGCCCGCGCGCGCCTGGAGAAGGACCGGGCCGACCGGGCGCTGAAGCGCATCACGCTCGCCCGCACGCGCTCGCTCCGCGCCGGCGGCATCGTCGCGACGAGCGATCTCGATCTCGCAGTGAGCCAGGAACGGCAGGCCCGCGCCCAGGTGGCCCTCGACGAGGCCGACATCCAGTCGGCGCAAGCGAAGCTCGAGGAAGCCCGGGTGAACCTCGCCTACACCGACATCACGTCGCCGGTCGACGGCGTGGTGGTGGCGCGGAACGTCGCGGTCGGCCAGACCGTGGCGGCCACGTTCCAGACCCCCACGCTGTTCCTCGTGGCCGGCGACCTGACCAAGATGGCGGTCGACGCGAGCGTCAGCGAATCGGACATCGGTGTCGTCGCGACGGGCCAGGACGTGTCGTTCACGGTCGACGCCTTTCCGGCCGACACCTTCCATGGCCGCGTCGAGCAGGTGCGCAACGCGCCCGTGACGGTGCAGAACGTCGTCACCTACGACGTGCTCGTCGGCGTCGAGAACCGTGAGCTCCGGCTGAAGCCGGGGATGACGGCCAACGTCACCATCACCACCGCGAGCCAGCCGGACGCGCTCCGCGTGCCGACGAGCGCGCTGCGCTTCCGCCCACCGGCGGTCGCAGGCGACAGCGGCGCGGCCGCCGCCGCGGACGCGCCGGCCGAGGGCGGCGCACGCGTCTGGGTGGCGGGTGCCGACGACCGTCCGCGGCCCGTCGGCATCACGGCCGGAGTCGCGGACGACCGCTTCACGGAGGTGACGGCGGGGCTTCGCGAGGGCGACCGGGTGATCACGGCGCTCCGGCGCAGCGCTCCCGCCGCAGCCACGGGCAACGCGCCGAGCTTCGCGCCCGCGCGGCGTGCGCACTGACCGGACGTGATCGCCGTCCAGGACCTGCGCAAGACCTACGATCTCGACCACGGCTCGAACGTCGTCGAGGCGCTGCGCGGGGTGAGCCTGGTGGTGCGCGCCGGGGAGTTCCTCGCCGTCATGGGCGCGTCGGGCTCCGGGAAATCGACGTTGCTGAACGTCCTCGGCTGCCTCGACCGGCCGACCGCGGGCCAATACCTCCTCGATGGCGAGGACGTCGGCTGCCTCGACGCCGACCGGCGCGCCGAGCTGCGCAATGCGAAGATCGGCTTCGTCTTCCAGAGCTTCAACCTGCTGCCCCGCACGACGGCGCGCGAGAACGTCGAGCTGCCGCTCGTGTACGGCACGGCGCCGATCGCCGAGCACCGCGGCCGTGCCGAGGCGGCGCTCCAGGCCGTCGGCCTGGGTGACGCCGCGGGCCGGCTGCCGAACGAGCTCTCCGGTGGGCAGCAGCAGCGGGTTGCCATCGCCCGCGCGCTCGTGAACCGTCCGCGCCTCGTGCTGGCCGACGAGCCGACGGGAAACCTCGACACCGAGACCTCGCGCGAGATCATGGAGCTGCTCCGGTCGCTGAACGCCAGCCAGGGGCTCACCGTCATGATCGTGACCCACGAGCCGGACATCGCCGCGGCGACCGATCGGGTGATCGTCATGCGCGACGGACGGATCGTCTCCGACACCCCGACCGCGGGCCGACGGGCGCCGTCGTGAAGCTCGCCCGCATGACGGTGCTCGCGGCGCTCCAGGCGCTCGGCCGCCATCGGGCCCGCTCGGCGCTGACGGCGCTCGGCGTCGTGATCGGCGTCGCGGCGGTCATCGCCATGGTGAGCGTCGGGCAGGGAGCCGATGCCTCGGTCGAGGCGCAGCTCGCGAGCCTCGGCCCGAACATCGTGATGATCTTCCCCGGCGCCACGACCGCGGGCGGCGTCCGCTCGGGCTGGGGGGGTGCGAGCACGCTCACGGTCGGCGACGGCCGCGCGATCGAGAAGGAATGTCCATCGGTCGCGGGGGTGACGTGGGTGAAGCGCGACATCGCGCAGGTCACGTACGGCAACCAGAACTGGTCGACGGCGATCCAGGGCAGCCCGCCGTCCTACACGCTCGTCCGGGACTGGCCGCTCGCGAGCGGGCGGTTCTTCACGGCGTCCGACGAGGACGGCGCCGCGAAGGTCGTCGTCCTCGGGCGCACCGTCGTCGAGAAGCTCTTCGCACCGGACGAGGACCCGCTCGGCGCCACGATCCGGGCGAAGAACGTGCCGCTGCGCGTGATCGGCGTGCTCGCGTCCAAGGGCCAGACGTCGTGGGGCCAGGACCAGGACGACGTGGTCATCGTGCCGTTCAGCACCGCCGAGCGACGCGTCATCGGCTCCGCGTTCCTCGGCACGGTGAACCTGATCATGGTGTCGGCACCGAGCCCCGCGGAGGCGATCGCGGCGGAGCAGGAGATGCGCCGGCTCCTGCACGACCGTCATCGGACACCGCCCGGTCAGGACGACGATTTCACCGTCCGCAACATGGCGGAGCTGTTCGAGGCGTCGCTCATGGCGAGCCGGGTGATGACGAAGCTGCTCGCCACGATCGCGTCCATCTCGCTCGTGGTGGGCGGCATCGGGATCATGAACGTGCTCCTCGTCTCCGTGACGGAGCGGACGCGCGAGATCGGCATCCGGCTCGCCGTCGGCGCCAAGGCGCGGCACATCCTCCTCCAGTTCCTCGTCGAGTCGGCGGTGCTCAGCATGACCGGCGGGGTGCTCGGCGCGGGGCTCGGCGTCGGCGCGGCGCTCGTGATCGGACGGCTCGCGGGCTGGCCCATTCTGCTTTCGCCGGCGGCCGTCGCCCTCGCCTTCCTGTTCTCCGGCGCGGTCGGCCTCGTCTTCGGGGTCTATCCGGCCAGGCGGGCCGCGCGGCTCGACCCCATCGTCGCCCTCCGCCACGAGTGACGGCCGAACGAGCGTGGAAACGAAGTCCTTGCATCATCGTCGCGCGCCGACGTACAAGGGAAGTCGGACGGGAACCATGATGCGCACGAGCCAGCCGACCGCACTCTTTCTGATGTGTGAGCATCAGCCGGTCGGCGTCGTGCGCGACGCCGTGAGCTGGCACGGCCCGAACGCGTGCGCGACCAAGCGGACGCGAATTCGGGCCGGTGGCCTGGCGACGGCGGGAGGTGTCCCAGCCTAAGACTCGGAACCCCCTCCGCCGAACGAAAGGCCACCGGCCCGCAAGGACCGGTGGCCTTTTTTTTGGCGGGGCAAACCGAAAGGAGAGCCGTCATGAGCACCGTCAGCGTCCCCACCTTCACGCGGAAGCTCCGCGAAATCGTCGCCGACGAGCCGAAAGCCTTCGCCTACGACCTCGGGTTGAGCCTCTCGGCCGTCTACAACTACTTGAACGGCCGGATCCCGGCGACGGAGATCCTGTTCCGCATCGCGCGCTACGCGGGGCGTCCCATGGAGTGGTTCCTGGTCGAGGACGAGGCGGTGGCGGCGGTCGGCGGCCTCGGGGAGGTCACTATCGCCGAGCGGTACGTCGCCGCGCCGGGTGGCGGCGACGGAACGTGAGCCCGGAGCCCGGGAGCTCAGCCGCCGAGCTCCCGGGCCAGCTCTTCCGCCTCGGCCAGATAGGCGTCGACCGACCGGTCCATGAACGCGGTGAGCGCGGCCGCGGCCGCCGGCGTCCGTCCGCCACGGCGGGCGGCCTCCGCCTCGGCTTCGACGCCCGCGGCTTCCCGCGCGAGCGCGGCCTCGAACGCATCCCAGCGACGGCGGGCGATTGGACCGAAGCGCCCGAAGTCCCGCGCGACGAGGACGAGCAGCCGCCGCATGCGCCACCACGGGCTGTCCGCATCGGCCTCCTTGCCGCCACGGGCGAGCCGATCCGGGACCTTCCCCTCGAGATAGCAGGGCAGGAAGGCGCCCACGCACGGGCTGCCGAGGCACACCCACGCGGCGGCGACCGCCGCCGGGTCCGCAGGCAGTCGGGCCACCATTGCGGCCGTCGTGTTGTCGAGCGGCTCCGCGTGCTTTGGCTGTCAAGCCAACCGGTCCGTGATTATCATGGAGACGATGCGTCTCGTCCGTCGCACCGTCGCCGTCTTCGGGCTCGCGCTCGTCGCGGCCCGCACGGAGGCCGCGAAGCCGCGCGTCTACGACTTGATTGCCGGAACCGAGCACGAATACACCGTGGCGTCGGGCGATACGGTCTGGTCGATCACCGGCCGCTTCACCATGAACCGCGACCTCTTCACGAGCCTGAACGCCCTCGCCGAGAGCGATCGGCTGCGCCCGGGCATGCGCCTCAAGGTGTCCGACCGCCACATCGTGCCGCGACGCAACCGGGACGGCATCGTCATCGACCTCGCCGATCGGACGCTCTACTGGTTCGAGCACGGGAGCCTGAAGAGCCGGTTTCCCGTCGGCATCGGCCGCATCGACTGGGCCACGCCACCCGGTCGCTATCGCATCGTCGGCCGGCGGGAGGATCCCATCTGGCGCGTCCCGGCGTCGATCCAGGCGGAGATGCGCGCCCGCGGCGAGCCGGTCGTGGCCGTCGTCGGCCCGGGGCCAGACAACCCGCTTGGCAAGTACTGGATCCAGCTCTCGAGTCCGGGCTATGGGCTACACGGGACGAATGCGCCGGCGAGCGTCGGGAAGTACGCGAGCCACGGCTGCATGCGGCTCCTGCCGGAGCACGCCGAGCGGCTCTTCCGCGAGGCGTGCGACGGCACGGTCGTGGAGGTCGTCTACGAGCCGGTGAAGATCGCGCGCGACCGGCTCGGCTCCGTCTTCCTCGAAGTGCACCGCGACGTGTACCGCGGAAAGCCGGTCGATTTCGACGGTGTGCTCGCGCAGCTCCAGGCGGCGGGACTCCGGGACGCGGTCGACTGGTCGCGCGTCGCCGAGGTGGTCGTGCGGACGTGGGCGACGCCGGAGGACGTCACGCGGCACGCGCCGCCCGCGGCCGAACCGACGGCCTGGGACGCCCCCGCCCCGGCCGAGTGAGGATCTTTTCGTCGGCCGTTCAGGCCGGGAGCAGCACCGTGAACGTGGACCCGATGCCCGGCGCGCTTTCGACGTGGATCTGGCCGCCGTGGGCCTCGACGATGGTCTTGGCGATGAAAAGGCCGAGACCGGTCCCCTCGGTGCGGTGCTTGTCGCGCACCCGGCGGTACTTCTCGAAGAGATGGGGCAGCTCGTGCGCGGGGATGCCGCGGCCGGTGTCGCGGACCGCCAAGGTCACGTGATCGTTCTGGCGCCCCATCATGACGCGGATCGCGCCACCCTCGGGCGTGTACTTGATCGCGTTGCCGATCAGGTTGCCGACGACGCGCTCCATCTGCGATTCGTCCGCGACGATCGACGGCAGTGCGCCGGAGTGGATCGAGAGCGCCAGGCCCTTGCGGCGCGCGCTCCACGCGTGCTGGTCGACGGCCTGCGCCACCAACCCGCGGAGATCCATGACGCGGCGGTCGAGCACGAGGCCCCCCGCCTCGATGCGCGAGACGTCGAGGAAGTTGGAGACCAGGGCATGGATCTTCTCCCCGCTCTCGCGGATGTGCTCCAGGACGTCGGGCGGCATGTCGGTCGATCGCGAATCGGTGTCGGTCAGGAGCTCCGTGTACCCGAGGATGACCGTCAGCGGGGCCTTGATGTCGTGCGTGATCATCGAGAGAAAGTCCGCACGGGCCTGCTCGGCGGCCTGTTGCGCACTGCAGTCTCGGAAGACCCCGATCAGCGCGTCGGCCTCCGTCACCCAGCTGAACGTGACGTCCCACGCCCCGCGCGTCGACTCGACGTCCGCCCGGCCGAGCTCGCCGTGCCAGCCGTCCTGCTCGGCGGCCGCGAGCACCGTGTCGAGGGTCGCGGTGCCGCTCGGGAGCCGAACGAAGTCGGCGGCCCGCCGGCCGACGATGGCCGAGGTAGGCGCTCCCCACGCCTCGGCAAGTGCCTGGTTCACGAATCGGATCCGGCCGGCTCGGTCGACGATGGCCACCCCGTCGGCCATGGCGCGCAGGGCGAGTGCCAGGACATCCGCCTCCCCTCCGCCGAGCACCCTCGCCGCCTCACCCATCGTGCGATCACCGAGCAAGGCGCATGCCGCCGCTCATGACGACAGCATGGACGCCAGCGAGCGCGGCCGCCCGCCGGGACGCGACGCTGCGCTACAGATTTGACGCCGCTAGGACGTGGTATGGGTTTTCATTACAATCGAAGGGGCCGATGGGAGCTCGTTTCTGTGCGCGTTGCGGGACGAACGCCCGCGCGGGCTCCAAGTTCTGCGCGGAGTGCGGCGAGCCGCTCGCGGGCGCGCCGGCGGGCGACGGCAGGTGGCGACTCACCGCGGCCGGCATGACCGTCCTTGGTCTCTTCCTGAGCGCCGGGCTCGCGATCTGGACGTTGATCCTGCTGCCGGCACGGACCCGACCGGTGGGCGGCCCACGGGCGGCTCAGACGCCGGCGGCGGAGGCCTCGCGCGAGCTGCCGCAGGGGCATCCGAACGTCCCGA